>Ga0163217_1073860_pt1 | contig 13899 bp, 9 predicted proteins | sample SynspAceP_FD_185933 | JGI IMG/M metagenome (GOLD analysis project Ga0163217, IMG submission 185933) | Saline lake microbial communities from Ace Lake in Antarctica - Synechococcus sp. Ace-P (PacBio error correction) | ecosystem: Environmental > Aquatic > Non-marine Saline and Alkaline > Saline ... | reverse complement strand
TCGTTTCCACCATGTCTTGAAATTCAGTTACTTTTTAGCGATGCCCAAAGCATGGCCGTTATGTCCATTCAAAAAAGTTCTACGTGACAGTTGCCACTAATTTCTGGAAAACTCTCCAACACATTCAGGCGCAGTAAGTTTCCATCTGATCGAGAAAATGTCCAGAATAGGAAAACTCAGCCGTGAATCCGCCATTTTATTTATGTATCATTTCCAGCAGAAGTGCATTCATTGGCAAATAAGCACTTTTGTGCCACGCGCCTCATTTACACTTCGGTTCAGAAAATCATCCGTAATGGTGATTCTTCTCCAATGTCAAAAAACGATTAGGTTTTAATCGATAAGGTTGGTGTACCTGGAAGTAAAAACAGATAGTTCTCATGATTTCTCAGCTAATATTTTTGATAATACAGTGACAAGTTTGGCAGCCACATGTCCCATTTTAATTTTTTCAATTCTTTCGTACCTATTCCTTGAACATTTTGGAAATGCCTTCATAGTGATATAAAGCAAAAGTAGCAATCTGCCATTGCATCAATATCCAGAAATCCACTTTTGATGGCATGTGTCTAGACTTCAGCCACGCCAGATTGCTTCGAAATAATAAAAACTGGGGTATTGTGTCTCATGCTTTCTAATGGCGATTATTCCAAAGCTCAGATACTGGAAGGCATAACATAACATCACTAATAGCATGACATGTGGCAACCATCATCACCTTTAAGAAATCCTGTAAAAGTGGAATCTGTCGCAATTTCGAAAGTTCAGCTACCCGATCGATTCATTCTACTTGAGTAAGTCGCCTATCCAGCCATTACAAACCGAAACGTTGGATCACGATCAAGGACTTTTGTTTGGCAGCTTCCACAAATATTCGGACCTTTCTGGAAAAGTGATTCTGCCTAAAAATGTCACAATTTTTCAGGTTACTTTTTTTATTGTAAATCGATTGATAATCGAAAGCATCCAAGACAGCATTACTGGATCGCTGGACTTTGTGAGGGCGGGCACTCCATATTTCTTTGATAATGGTGTTTTTAGTAGCTGACTTCGCACGACGTGATGCTGCAGATGCATTCCTTGCACGTTCGATTTCATATGTACAGGCTTGTTTACACTTTCTTCCCGGATCTGTCAAACTCATAGCATGCACGTGAGCACCAGTGGTTTTGCCACTTTATCTTTTCGCTGCAATTCCCGTGGGAATGAAAGCAATCGTGAGCATGGATAATATCAAAATCACTCCGATCTCTTTGCCAATTTGAGCTCCAGTGAGAGCATAAACGCGAAACCTCCTCATGAGAATTTTTTGCCTATTTGCCACTGAATTCATATTTTTTGGTAAATATGCTCTCATCTACATCAGTTCGGTCATTGGATCGCATAGTCAGTTAAAGTTCTGGTATTCTTCTGCGTCAGGTAAAGGACAAAAAAGCTACTTACTTCCAAATAAGTGAGGATTCGTCCAAATGACTTTGAATCTTTGCCACGATAATTCGATCGAAATATCGATGCATTGACAAAGATCAAGCCATAGGCTCTTCATCTCCCCAGAGTTTAGGGACTACAAAAATAACTTCCTGAATCGTGATGAACCATTTCCTTTGACTAAAGCCATAACATGCGGTGCCTAGTCCTCCAGAAATATGCGGTGGGAATTCCCATCCCAAACATTAATAACTTCATAGTAAATAGTTAAAATCTTTTACAAGTCCATCATTCGTAATAAATCTGCCACGCTCCAAGCTTGCGGATACTGCACCCTTTTAGGACGGTGTTGGGATCTCCATCGAAAACCTTGCAACAGTTTCCTTTACACCATATTGAGTCAGACCCCGTCAAACCCTTTTTATTTTTTGATAAAAATTTCCGGCAACTTACCGGGAAGTTTGATGTACCTCTTACAAAATGACCATTGGGCCAAACCCCAAACAGTCCCATTGTGGTAGGCATTTGTCGCGACTGATTTGGATCACCAAAATATAGCCCCTTGTTAGGCAAGGTCGTCGGGAGCAAGAGATCGAGGCCTCTGGTAGTCAAAAGCTTTGATTTTACTGTCTTCAAGAATGCTATCGATTTTGATTTCCACTTAAGCAATTGGTGTATGGAAAGGAAGTGCGGAAAACATATTTGGGCGGATGGCCCAATCTTTTTCCGCTCCATTGACAAGTCAGCCAGATAGCCATGCTCGTCTGACCAGAATTCCTTTTCAATGAATCTCTTTACTTTTGCCGCTAATTAGTGCAATTATCTTCTATCCTGAGTTCATGGTAGAAGCAAAGGGATTTTATAACCAAAGCGCCCTGAATCTCTAAGGGCATCCAATTCTCGGAGTAACGGTCCATCTGGGTACCAGCATCCAATCCCAAAGTCAATGCAATGCCTTCTTCGCCTCCATAAACTAGCCCATCAGCTGTACATGGATATTGAAGTCTGTAGCCCTACTAGGTAGCCGTCAATGATACCCTTTAACTTACCTACAGTTATCGATCTTTTATTGGTTTTGGAATCTCTGTATAATAGATGTATTGTTGAAGTGACCAAAAAAAACAGAGGGAAGCATTCCATGGAGTTATGTTCGTCATTACCCCACTTCCAAACATTTGGGAAAAGCGACCAGTGAATTCATCGGCCATCGTATCCATGATATTCAGAAATGTCTTGGTGTCTCCTTTTGTAAGGGTCAAATCCAGGCGCAGCTACAGAAGAAGTATCCCGCCCCACCATCCAAAACCCAAGGGTAGCCAGCGATAATTTCGGCGTTTTCCCATCTCGATGTCGTATAAAATTGCCCTTGCAGAATTCTTCAAACGTGTTTCGAAATTATTTCGAGGATCTCGAGCAACTTCTCTTTCAAAGCATTCGTTCGTGTTTTCGGATCTGCTTCGGTAAGGCCTTGCAGAAAAAATCACGGATTCTCCTTTTTCAATATCAAAATTCGAAAATACCCAGGCACATAAAGATTCCTCTGATAATTATAACCTCGTTCGCGCGCTCTATGGATGTACTCCACATTGTATACCATCTGGGCCGGCACAAATTCGCTCTTTTTTGAATCTGAGTAAAGCGGGTCATACTGTGGATACAAGGCGGAAAGAGGCGCCGTTTGGCACTTTCTTTGAACTTCTGATTGATGTCAGTATCTTGGCCTTCATCCAAGTTCGTGGTATCCTCTGAACGCCAAGAAAGGTGAAATCCGAAATTTTAGTAGGAGAGTGGCTTTCAATAAGTGTAGCGGAATCATCACCGATCTCTATTAGTATCAGAATTAAATCTTTTGAATAATACTCCCCCTACTCGATTAAGTAAGTTTTGGTATTGGTTCTGAATCAAATCTCCAATTATTTATGCCCTCTCGGAGAATAAATTCCCGGGAATTTTACTTATCCCAGATTAAAAAAACTCGCACCATGTGGATTACAGTTCATGTTTACTGTTTAGAGCATGACGTGATTTTGGGAGTCAATTTGGGCTGAGGCACCACCTTAATAACCCGTGGTTATTTTCGGGTGTTTGCAGCCGCATGATGGTGGTACTAGTGTAAGTGCCTGATTGATTTGACCTTATTATTTCCCTGTCTAGGGGAATAATTCAAGTTACAATTGTGCTTATCGAAATGGATATAACTCATAGTAGAAAAATTCTAAGAGGTTAAAAAATAGAGTTTGTTTCGATAAGAAAAAATGAAAAGACAAAAAAATAAAGGTTATGCTCCCAACCTTCTTTATTTTTTATGAATGAATAGGGCCTCATTCTGTATGATCTTCGAAATTTCAGAGATTCTTTCAAACTTCTGAGATAATTTTTTCTTGTTTGACGTTAATTGGTTTCATCGCCGGAAAACTTCGGTGAGGCTTAAAATTAAAAGTGGAACATCTGAAATTGGTTTAGTTCTTGTTTTTGGGTCAAATGTTGTTTGCAAAGGGGCTCTATTTAAAAGAAAAGCCCCTCAAATTGAGGGGCTTTGGGTGAAAGGCGGGTATCGAACCGGCGACCCTCCGGATCCACCAAACCGGCGCTCTAACAACGAGGCTACAATCACCATATATATAAAACATTTTGTTGGAAGATGTTTTCCTCTAACGGTTTGGCAAAAGTAGATGATTAACCTTTTTTGCTACAAAGCATTGGATTTAATTTTTTATTAAAAATTTCAATTTCGATGCCCTTTGTTGGCTTTCGTTAAATTGTCCTTCAGCATAGCCAAATGCCTGAAACGACGTATGAGTCACTTTAGACAAAATTGAATAGTATGCCCTTCAAAAGGAGACCAGCACCACTTTGCTAAGAATATTTTCTTTAATACGTCAAGGGGAATTCAAGTCGACTTAATACTAAGTCAGCAAAATAGCCTCGCGAATGTTATCCCTTTTCTTTGATTCGAAGAGTTTTGCGACATTTATGCACATTTTCTCTGCGATGTGTTTTCTAAACTGATTTTCCCTGCATGATGAAAGTCCAACATAGGCAACTAAACTATGTTTGATTTAAAGCGGGCCTTCAGAAGAGGGGCTTTTGTATATATCTGGCTTTCTCTTTCCAGCGTGGCGTGGCATGATCAGTAGCGATCACATCGATTTATCATTCCAAACGCCTGAAAAATGGCATTCCGATCTTTGAAGTCTTTTTATTGCAGGATTCCATTTGATCAAATTGCCTTTTTCCGCATAATCCTTCTTCTGAAAAAACCACATATGATGGATGCATAGTTCGGCGGTGATGTGTTTTCTCCAAAAGAGATGGTATTGTCAAAGACTCTATTCTTTGGCAGTACTGAGTGTAGGATAATGTAATCGGCGTTTCCATATTTTCTTCGCCATAGCCACTGCCCGCTCGAGGCGTCATAACATGCTTCAACTGACCGGATTTTAGGATGAAGATTTTTACCGGAATGTCATCCCCATTATATACTTTGAATTCTGCAAGATTTGGTGGGCTATGATGTGATCATTTTCGTGTGGATCGCTTATTTAGTTGCTTTGCATTCTCTGAAGATTCCTTCTTAGAGATTCAATCATCGTCTACGACCCATATTTCCGGTGGAAGAACCCTGGGAAAATTTTCAATCCACATAACAGTTTTCAAAGAATCAACTTTGAGTATTTCATCCAAGTTGCTATTCGTTGCTCCAAAGAGAAGGAATAAATTGCAGAGAAACCTCAGGCGGCTCGGTTGTAATTTGTCTTCTGAAGGGGTAGAGTCACTGCTTGAGGTACGTTATTGGCATTCCATATAAGAAGTAGTGCCACCTGCTTACACCGCTTTTGCCTCAGTATAGATTTCGCCTTTATGGGTCAATCCGGCTCGCGAAAAAGTACTTGATCGTCAATGATTCCCGGAAAAGATGCTTTTCCGCTTCCGTTTATATGATATTCGCGGTCTCATGTTGAAAGGTTAGGGGCCATTTTTGCTTGAATTCTTCCCTTCTATTGATCAATACATCAACCCTGACTTATTCGACCTTCATGACTATATTTTGCACCTGTGATTAAAATACTTTTCTCATTTTTTTCGCTAGTTAATTAGGTTTACAAACTTCCTGCAAACATTAATCAATCATGTCCGATGAAACCCCAACTTTTGACGTTTTTAGCTAAATTCGTCAGCTTGTGGAAGCAGTTAGCTGTGGGCAGGTTATACTAACACCGACGCCAATTCAGCTAAAAGCATTCTTTGCTTAGCAGGGCACGATGTCTTGGGAATAGCCCAAACGGGCACGGGGCGAAACAGCAGCCAGTATATTTGCCATTGCTCATGAAGTGAAATATTGTCAAGGGATGCATTCCTAAAGCGTGATTTTAGCTCCTACAGAGAAACTGGCGCATGCAAATCGAGAAGTTGCCAATTCAGATGGCAGAGAATACCGACCTCAGGATATGTGCTTATATGGTGGGTGGGTCAAAGACACCAAATCGAAATGATCGAAGCTGGAGTGGATATAAATTACTCCACTGACAGGTCGTTTTTTAGATCTCTACATAAAAGGGAAAAATCTTCAGAAGAAATCAAGGACGATGATTTTTTTTGGGGGATTTTTTTTTTTGGGCTGATAAAAATGATGGAATATGGGTTTTATGCCTCAGATCGAAATTTTTAAGAGATCATTCCTGTAAAGCGTTCCAAAACTTGCTTTTTTTCGAGCAACTTTCAGCGATTAGAGAGAGAAGATGGCGGCAGAGTTTTGGAATTCCAGAGCGAGTAGAAGTTATCTTCTGCGGACCACTGCTGAGCTATTGCTCAAGTTCAAATACTTGGTGCCAAAATATCAGAACCAAGATAATTTGCTTGGGGATTATAGCCTTCTATGCGATATACGCTGATAGTTGAATAATTATCGCCGCATTCTTTTTTTACGCGATCATCGGTAGAACATGCGAGCCGAGGGAGTGTTTCAATGGCTTTTTAAAAATCGTGGGCGAAGAGAAGTTCGTGTGATTCATGCCAATAAAGGTTCAAAACACTAAATCACTCTATCGATGATTATCAAATCTGGTGACTGTTTCGGCTTCTTGTCGCCACTGATGTGGCTGCGCAGAGGGTTGGACGTACAACCTATGGTTTTCGCACGTGATCAATTTCCGACGTTGCCCTCTGATTATTTGAGGACTATGTGCATCGAATTGGCGTCAGGAAGAGCCACACATGAGGGGAAAAGCATCACTTTTGTCAATCCTGCTGAGGCCTATCATTTTCAGGCGTATGAGGAAATTGATCCGCATGGATGTTGGCTGAGCTTGAAATCCCAACTCAAGTGGATGTGCCAGAGGGACGCCTTTTGCCGAACGGCAGCCTACGCTCGAGAGCTGATCACTTAAGTGCAGCGTTGATAACCCTGATTAACAAAGGGCATTTCACGACAAAAAGGAGCACAAAGCCCAAACAAATTCAAAGAAAAGGAGAAAAGAAGAAAAGAAGCGAGGCAATAAGAATTTCGAAGCAAAAAAACCAATAGAAATCAGTTAGAAAACCAAGCATCAAAAGAAGGGGAAATTAACCTTTTTAATAGTTAAAAGTCGGTTTAAGTATTTCCTTCAACAAATTTCACATTAGTGTGGATTTGATCTTTTTTTACTTTCCCTAAGTGAAAAACTACAACAACATCCAAATAGGGGAATAAAAAAGGGTTCATTTCGAAGGCCCTTTCAATCTTATCATTTCTGTTCTGGTATTTGTACATCAACGGCGTGCGCTTATCGCGATTTGCAAGTCCCATTGCGGTTTATTGGAAAACGAGTTTTGCTCTTTTCTCCATCAATGGGTGATTCCATTTTTTCAACTGTATCCGTCACTTGGTGTAGTCGTCATGTACTCCGTTGTAGAAAGGATATTAACAGGTACACCATGCTTAGCAAAGTTGTAATGGTGCCGATCTGTAATAGAATCTATTGGGTTCATCTGCATGCATATAGCGATATCCAAGATCAAGTCGGTGTAAGTGATATTATTGTATTCGTTTGGATTCTTCCTTTTAGCTGAGAAGAAAGCATTTCAGAACGATCACGTAGATATAGTCTTGTTTTTCAGCCAATCTGGTATCGTAGGTCAATCTTCCTACCATATCGATATTGATGTTATTCACCGTGTTTTTGCATTGGGAAAATAGGATGATTCTCCATAATACTCTGAGCCCAAAACCCCTTTTCCTCACCCGTCCACATTTAGAAATAAAATGATCTTCGAGGTCTATGACCCTCTTTTGGTTAGCCAGTAGCAAAAGCCTGAGCGATCTCCATCACGGAAACTGTGCCGGGACCCATTCATCATCTGCACCGTTTGAATATTTCTCCTGTGCGCTCACGCCTACGTGGTCATAGTGTGAAGATTACCAACAACTTCATTTTCAAATCAGTACCTTCTAGATAGCCCATGACATTTGGGAGCTTTCAACTGGAGCTCATATTTTTCTTAATTGGGAAAGCTGCCTTTGGGATTTGATAGGATTCTGGATTAGTCTTCGCTGCCTCTTTTTAGAATTCTCTATAGGCTCGCCAAATAACTCAGCCATTTTTTTCAGCAGCTTACCGTAATGTAGGCCGCTGATCATTGGTTTCTTTTGCAAAGCCAATTCTTCCTTTTCCAGCAAGTGTCTTATAGCGATTAGCTACTCGATTCAAAAGTTAGCTTGACCCTTCCATAGTCACCATAACAACTCCTTGCAGCCCGGCAGTCCTATTACTTTCTTGATCAAATCGATTACTCCTGACTCCCCACAAGCCAGGATGGCCTACGAGTTTACTTTTACAGCTACTTTGGTAAAATTTTCATCGGCACAAGTCCTAAAACACCAAATCGGTCTTCATTGATTAGCCATATTTCCGTCTTCCCGGAAGACAAAATCCTCATTCATCACAGAAGTTATTTCCCTTATTTTAAGGTTTCAACCTCATCAAGGAAAACACTTACAAGTGTACCTGTTGTAAATAGTCCGTTTTACCGGTCCCGGTCAAATCCATTTTCTTATAAAAATCGGCTAAATACTGAGCGGCTACTTTTTGCTCCTCAGATCCGTTATCTCTACCGCATTTTTATCTGACGCTAAGTAAGTGAGATTACTCAGTAAGAATCACTTTGCAGTAATGGTGGTGTTGGGTATTTTTACTTGAATGGGGATCTTGAGCAAGTGCCACTAAATGACAAGCCCAATGCCATGTCCCTGTAATTAACAGGTCCTTTTTTCATTGATTTTTTTTATTTCAGCTCTAAACTAGATAAAAAATTTTACCTACGATAAAACCGTTTGTAAATTAATGCGTGTTAAGAGTGTAAAATTTTGGAAGAATTGCAAAGGTGAATCTAACAGAACACTTACCTTTGCACTTGAAAAACGAAGTAAGTTCTAACCAATTACTTCATATTTCTTAAGTTCTTTTTATGCAGATCATTCTTTCTAATGCTTTGTCAAATTTTGAGAGCAGACACAAATGGCCGACGGAAGGGGAATCCAGCGATGTTGGATAAAACGGAGCCTCATCATTGGACCGAATTAATCAACAAACTGTTCCCAAAGTCAATCCAGCTGGAGAGCGCCACTTGAATCTTCCAGCAGCAAAGTTGGAATCTGAGTTTTCTTAAAGAATTCAAAGTTCTGGCTTCCAAAAAACAAAGTTTTTTAAATCATTTATTGGCTGTAGGTTATTTACGATACCTTGGTACCTGGAGTGGTTTTTAAGAAACGTATTGGGAAAATCCAGGATGGTACCACCGCTTTATAACTCCCTATCAGGCAGAGATCGGCCCAAGGAAGACTTGAGGCTTTGATCAACTTCCAAACTGAGTAATGGAACTCCTGGAATGGAGTAAGCCCATGCTTCACTTTTGGATGAGGGGAAACTGGCGGCAGCGAGGCCATGACGCATGTGTTGATTCGGTAAAGTCCAAAGAAAAGAAAAATGCGGTTAGTTTTTCGTAGACGAAAAAGTATTCCCACAACAAAGGCCAGTATTAGTTGCTCGAGCTGGAACCCGATAGTATTTGAGCTAGTTTTATGGGCCGATAAGATTCCACTTGACTTACTGATTAAAGATTTATTTGGGAGTGCTTATTCCAATATCCGAATTCGGGATGGGGAAGTACCGCGATTATTCTGCTATTGTAGCTGCCCGCAAAGAGAATCATGTCACTACGCATTTGCAGCTGACTTACTTTCTTTGACGCTATGACCCTCCAGGTGAAATGGAGCAGACGTTGTAGTGGTTCTGCACAAGCGATTTGGAGTGCCAATTGGGATATGGTGGACCACATTCCGGCTTTCTTTGCAACCAAAGAAAGCATTCAGAAAGGACAAATTCCATGGAGAATTATTGGAGTTTCAATTGATCAGCTGGAAATAAACTTACAGATGGCTTTACAACTCGAGGAGCAACATATATTCAAACGCGGAAAAAGCAACATTCAAACATTTGTATCCGCCACAGGTGTCTTGGCATTGGATTGTCAGTTTTTCTACGCCGTGTATCATGGCCTAAAGGTTTGAAGAATATTGCTTAAAACCCATGCTTAGCGAAGCTGACTGCAAAGAGGATTGAAAAGAGTTAGGCTATGAGGTTTCTGCTCAACATATTTTTGATACATTGAAAGTCACATTGAGGCAAAAACCCCTAAATAACATAAATCTATCGCGGAGATGCGGGAGCATGAATTTCAGAATACGATACGATACGAGTATTTATGACATTTGATGAAGCAAGACTATTGAAGACGTCGCCAAAATTGTGGGGGTTTTTGCGAAAGTTAAAAGGAACGAACAAGTCTGATATTTCCAGGTCTAGCTCAAGATTTGACTTTGGATCTTCCAGATCAATTGATGCGAAAATCTGAGATTTGACACATCGATATTCAATAATTACCATAGTGAGCATGAGATGCTTCGCTATATCAACATTGGGAATCAAAAGACCTATCCTTGGTACACTCGATGATCGCATTGGGATCATCTGTACTATGAAATTGAACGCCAACTGCCGAAATGATTTCCTGTTCACTTGGCCTGGAGTTTGGTTTTCAATGCATCCATTCGCTCCAATCGATCAGACAGCTGGATATCAAGAGCTTTTTGTTAACCGTTAGAAAACTGGTTGAACGAAATTACCGGATTCGCTGACACTTCATTGCAACCAACATTCTGGTGCTCAAGGAGAATTGCGGTCTTATGGTGATACGTCCCAATCCATTTAAGCAGAGGAGACCGGTCATCGAAACATAGCTTTGATTCCTACGTCTGGCCCACGGTACGAAATCCGGCTTCAGTGTATGGGCTTGGAATGAAGGTGTACTTGTGAAGTGGAATGAAAAAGGGAAAATACTTGATTTAGCAGAATAAAGAAAAAAGGCCGCTGCCCATGCAAATGATTGGCAGCATTGATGTTGACTTATCCTTCGACTCACGGAGTTTATTTGAAGAAGCTATTTCAGGAAAATCTGTGCTATATTTCATCAGTATGGGAGACGAAGGTCATATGGATGGAGCCAATTATGAAGCTCAAGTAGGCTTTACAAGCAGGAAGGATTGGGTGCTGATGTTTGCCATCTGTAACCACATAAGACCTTTTGTATCCTTCACGGTGGGGGTGACCTGTATGGGGCGATTTGGTAGTCGCTATCTTGCTCCTTTCTTGCCGCGGCAATCCTATGTGAAGACTGGTGGTGAAGGATCCTTGTCGCTTCAATTCTTCAGCTCCTATGGAAGTGCGAGCCATTCTTCCAATTTTCCTACGCCTACATTCGCAATGATGGGTGGAGAGGGATTGACTAATGCAACTAAATAGAATCCTAAATGCGAACTATATCAGGAAGACTAAAAGTTTAATTTCAAATCTTATACACTGCGTTACCAAAGGCCGAGCGGCTCACGAATGATCGTGGACGGTAGAGAGTTTTTCCAAAGGAGGAGGGTAGAAGTGGGGATATCGCGAAAGCGATTGATGGATTATGGTGTATCCGCCCCAACGGTAATTTTCTTTTCAGTTAGCAGGAACTTGATGATTCGAGGCTACTGAGTCTGAGACTTAAAGCAGATGAGTTGGATTAATCTGTGAAGCACTATTTTCTATCCGAGAGAAATCAGAAGAAATCGAAAACGGCAGGCCTGATCCGAGAAGGAAAAATAATTGTCTTGAAAAAATTCGGCCCGCATACTGCAAAGAATGGTCTTGACTGGTGATTGGGATCTTTCCTTTATACGAGAAGAAAAAGCTGTCTTCCGCCTCTGAAAATGTGAAAGCCAATAAATTCTGCCAAAGCGTTAGAAGATTGCATTCGAGATTGGAGATCGAACTTGAATTTGTAGCTTGTATTCCGGTTGAAGAATATGGCTAGCTCTGAAGTGGAAAATTGCTTAAGACCAATTAGCCTATAAAACAGAAAAGCTTCGAAATTATTCGAGGCTTTCTGTTTTAATTAGGCTTTTTCAAAGGCAATTAACGTGACGTGCCATTTTCTGCATGGTAGGATTGATTCGAACCAATGGCCAGATCCCACATATTTTAGACCTATTTGCCAAACGATTTCCCGATATTCTGGCGAAAATGTTCAGGATGAAAACACTTCTGCCTACTTCGTATGCATCTTAGGTAGGCTGTAGATATTGTCTAATACGTGAGGATGTCGCAACCATTTGCGGACAAAGTCACCATTGCCTTGTAAGATCTCATCTTCTTTTCCAAGACCCAGCTAATACCGGGTTTGTACGTTTGCCAGAATTCTTTGGTGAGTCTGATCTGCTCTAGGAGCGGTCATATCTAGGCCTGTGGGCGAACTCTTCGATAGATGGTTCCAACAGTCTGCCATGTTGTGAGAAACTACTTCCTGCCTCCATTCAATCATTCGATTAGAGGCGCATTCCCGAGATTTTGCCTTACATCAGGATTCACGGTTTCGATATCGTGCGAAGAGAAGTTCTTTGTTTGAAACCACGGTTTGATACCAATTTCTGCGCCTTGATTTTTCAACTCAATCCCGATTTACGGAAGTGTAACAGCCATGTTTTACCCCCCATCAGTTTTGATTGCTTCAGCTACTCTTCTAGGTTCATCCACGTCATACCCTGGTGGCCTACCTGTAGCAGTACCGCACAAAAGAACAGAAAACGTGTGCAGGACGATTCCCTAAAATCATGAATGAGCCGTACCTGCTCCCAGCATTCTCCCATATTGGGACCAATTCGCCGCTTTCGCAAATCGTATGAAGCTTATGTTCGTTTCGAACATAATTTTCTGACTTTGCATTTTCTTTTCCGGACTGGCAACTGAACGCGTAGCCAATTTTTGGTTTTTTTCTTCTAGTGGCCTCTTCAAGAAATTAACTGGGTAATTCGATCATGAAATTGTGATTTAATACAAAGTTTAAGGCGAACGCAGTATATAGCCAATCTTACTTGCCTAAACCCGTAAAAAGGTGAATATACCGACTTAAATTTATTGTCGTGTTCAGCAGTGGCGGATTAAAGGTATTTCTTTAGTTAAACCCTCGTCTAGCATGTATCCTAAGTTTCCAAACCAGTTACATTGATCTAAAAAACACCCAAATTCGAATGATAGAGGGCTGCTTTAAGATTTCGCCCCAATGCCAAATCTGATTGACCTAAGCCTTCAGAACAAATCTACCGTGTTCCTAAGTTATAAATCTGACTTTTGATGGATCTTCAGAATCGTATTGCTCTCTGACGGTATTCAATTCTGTTAACTGCGTATCGATATTAATATGGTGCATCAAACCAAGGAAGTGGCCAACTGCAGCCAAAGCAGATACTTGAACACCTTGATTTTGGGAGCTTGGCTTTGAAGAGGGTATATTTCTCGACCGTTATTGTGACGAATGAATAGAGACTAATTCGATTTCTCGGAAAAAATGTAACTATTCCAGTAAACCGTTATTGAGTAATCGGGATTTCTTTTGGGCTTTTTACATTTGAAAGCTGCCAGCTGCCCAAAAACTGAATTGACGTCTCGTCCTATTCGTGTACCTTGCTTTGAAAACAAGGACCAAACCAATCAATCCTCCGTTGTGTTTTTATTAAAACTCCAAGAAAGGTTAACTCTTTGTCAGTAATCATAATTTTCCCGCGTCTTCCACGCTGCGGCCCAATGAGTTAAGAAAGCTAGGGAAAGAAAAAAAGAAGCACAGTGTGAATTTTCAGCTGTTATTCATTTTCAAAAGGGTCGAAAAATTGATGCACTATTTTTGGGTTCAAAGTTCTTAACTGAATGTTTAAAAAGTAAGAGGTTTATGATGGACTATTAAAAAAGTCGGTATCTAGCGTAATCCTAAGGGACAAAGGGGAATCTTAACCCATGTTTTGCCAAGTCCAAATTTACTAAAATTTTATTGAACTTGATGCACCTTTGGTTAAGGATTTAAATAATGGGCAAAAAATTTCTCCTCCTTTTTTTTTTTCCCTTTTGC
>Ga0163217_1034398_pt1 | contig 13899 bp, 13 predicted proteins | sample SynspAceP_FD_185933 | JGI IMG/M metagenome (GOLD analysis project Ga0163217, IMG submission 185933) | Saline lake microbial communities from Ace Lake in Antarctica - Synechococcus sp. Ace-P (PacBio error correction) | ecosystem: Environmental > Aquatic > Non-marine Saline and Alkaline > Saline ... | reverse complement strand
AGTGGATCATATCCCGGACGGCGGCATCCAGCCGAAGCAGCCGCGAACGCACGTCGGGTGCGAATCGTTCCGTTCCGCTTCGTTGCCGAGTAAGTCCAACGCAATGGGCGGCTGTTCCGCGAACATGGGGCGGGCACCTTCTGCGCAACCGGAAAAACGGCAAGGGCCTACCGGCTACCGTAGTAGAGCGGACCAAATTACTACGGATGCCAACGCCGTGGATACCCTGCATCAAAGAGGTTTATGACCATTAGATTTGTATCCCACCAGGAATTGTTAGGCAAATCACCGAATCATGGGGTCGTTCGAATTTATTTGACAGACGCGCTCCCACGCTACTCTTCTGCTCCTCAACAGCGAGATTGAAGCGCGATAGATACTTGCGGCCGTTCCTTGGTTGTCGAGTGTAAGTTAGCAAGACGTTCGTTTTCCTTAAAACGAATTTGGTTGGGCTAATGGGTGATGAAAATCATTCGCGGTATTCACAATCGAGTAAGTCCATCAGTTCCGAACGAGACTCTTATCGGTCGGAATCGTTGTCCACTCAGTTCGTAATTCTTCCGACTTACAGCGAAACAAAACTGAATAACCGATTCCTACACCGCTGCTGTGCATAATACCTCATATAAATTGAATCGTTGGATCGCCTCCTCCGATAGTTTCGCGAACAATAACCCGCTAGCCGTCAACGCTTCCTGGCGAAACGACAGACCTAAATGCAATCGGATCCTACCAGTGCGTTCATGCTGCAACTCAGCTTTCGCTAGATCCTGAGACTACGGAGATCGATCTAAGAGCCATCCAAAAAGTCCAATGCAGCCCATAGCCACAAGCGACACGCAGAGCGATAGCCGAGCCTCACTCCTCAACCGTGACATACCCATCCGCTTCCCTTCGCCCTGCTCCACTGTCTGCTACCGGCACCGGGTCCTTACCCAGGCAAGCCTTTCCTGCAGTTCGACAGACTCGCAGTGAAATTACCGCAGTTCTGTGCTGCAACAGGTAGTGCATTGTGAGAACGGCTCGATCGTTAGAACCGGCCCCGCCCTTCAGACATCTTGATGCAAAACGGAGGGCTTGGCGGATGGCACTCGTCGGGAGCTGTACCCGGTGCAAAACGGACCTCATAAATGATTTCGCCCTGGTCAGACGTTGGGGTTACATCCGGGCGTGATCGCACTTTGTATCGGAAGCGGCTTCGTAGCACAACTTTCTTCACTTGGATTGAATTTCTCCCTGGAAGTTTAAATGCAGTTATTTGGCCAAATGTCGGTTGGATCTTAATCGAATGGAATCGCTTTTGAGGTCTTGCCAGAGCTCATCGGTAGGCGTTACTTTCTGGATCGATTCCTTTCCTTTGCATGACTTTTATCGTGGTGTTCGTCGTTCATCGGTGTGGTGTGGACATTGCCAGTTTAAGTCCATCGCGATCAGGCGTAAGCTGAGGTTACGAGTACAAGTTCGTTGTTGAACTGATCCCCAGTAACCCGGAGAATAGAAGGTCTTGGGCAGACCTGCCGGACACGGGATTTACATGCGGGCGCTCTGTAGAGCTTGGTGGTGGGGGTTGTGTAGGGAGGTCTAAGTTAATCGTCCCCATTCGCGTCCGGGTGTCAGGTAACGGTATGTCTCGCACTCGTCGTAGTGCCGGTGTCCGGCGCGGCCGGTGACGTAGGGGTGATGCCGTATGCTGAGTAAGCGTAGCGTTCGGTTGACGCTCCGCCGGCCGCTGTGTCAGTGCGGTGATGGGCTGTTGGGCCGGTGGTAGTAACGCAGTCGCCGGTCCCGCTCTCAATGACGGGTCGTCGATTGTAGGCGGACGATAGACGTGTTGTAGGGGTGCTGGCCGGCGGGCGGGGTGCCGGGAAGTTAGGTCGCATCGTGTTGTTGGCGAGTGGGCGAACACGTGGAAACGTTTGGTGCGTCCGGTCAAAGGTCCGATCCTGGCTGTGCGCTGCAGGGGGTCGCTCGCGTCCCATTGATACCGTGGCCGTCGGCGACCGGATCGTTGTCGGATCCGCTGAGATCAGCTCGTTCTCAAAATTGTGCCGTAATGACGTATGGGATTGTGGGGGTCGCTGCGGACGTTTTCGCAGTAGGATCGTTGTTGATATGCCTTTGGCGTCGTGCGGTGATCGCATTGGCTCGTGCGGAGGAGGCGTTGCGTTGCCGGGCGCCCAAGCGGCGGCGGGACTGGTTGCTCGCGTCTCCGGTCACGAGTTCAAGTCGCCCTACTGGAAACCAGCGGCGAGGTTGTTGGCGTCCGATCACGCGACGAGGCGATTTCCTCGTTGCGTGCCGCCTGGTGCCGACATCGACCACGTTACGCTCATGATGCCTGTGATCCCCTCGCTCGTTTTGGTTTTGTTTGCGGCGTACCAATTCGTAGCTGAGCCCTTGCCGATCGGGGCGCCGGTGAAATTGATGCTCGCGAGACCGTATTGCGTTATTGTACGCTCGTGTTTCGCTGACGCCAGTTATTTATAGGCGCTCGTCAGCATCCAAGCGAAACAAGGCGGCACCCGATTCTGCCGGAGCTGGTGTTTCAGTCGCAGGCTGAATTGTGTGTATCCCTGCGAATTTTCCGGCAGGTCGATTCCTGCCTCGCTCGTTCGGAAGCCGCTCAGCTATGGAACAGGTCTGGATCGCAGCGCAGCGGTGACCTCGGCCATCCTCTTGATCTTCAGAGCATCGGCAATGAAAGCGAGTCGCTTTAGTCCGAAACAGGCGAGCGGATTCTCTTCGGGCGCCACAACCAGCCCTGTCCCGCAGCGGATCGCTCCTGAGCGAGACTCTGGGCGTGCTGCGCTGCTTGAACACCCGCCGGAACTTACGCACCACGTACACCATCGGAGGATCGAGAACCGATCCGGCTCAGGATCGGTGCCAAGTTGCTCCGGGGCATCTTGCCACTTTGTCTTGTATGCAATTGGCGGGCCCGTCCAAATCAGCAATTCAGTAACGGCTAACGGAAAACTGCGAGAAATCCTTTGGAACTTGCGCGTCGCCAGGAAACCAATGGGGCCACCACATTCTCGCCGAGCTTCGCAGTAGTCAAGGTCGCAGCTTGAATTTGTGTGATGTCCCTGCGATTTGCGCAGTGATTTCTTTGCCTCGCTCCGTTCGACGCACCAGCTCTGAAACAGGCGATCGCAGACGCTAACGGTGACTCGAGCCACTCCTGCTTCGCTATCGCAATGAAGCGGTCGCTTTAGTCCAGAAGACAGGCCAAGCGGATTCTCTGGGCGCCACAACCAGCCCTGGTCCGCAGCGAATCGCCTCCCTGAGCGAGACTTTCGGGCGTGCTTGCGGGCTCGTTGAACACCCGGCCCGAACTACGCACCACGTCCACACAGCCAGGAGGATCGAGACCGCATCCGGACTCAGGATCACGGATGCCAGTGCTTCGTGGATCTTGCCCACTTTGGTCTTGTTGCAATGGCGGCCCGTCCCAATCCAAGCAACTCCAGATAACGGGCTAACGAAACTGGAGAATCCTTTGGAACTGCGTTGCGACCGGAGTCTTCCCAAACAGGGCCGACCGCTCCTGCTGTTTCGGTCATTTCGATCGGGCTCATCCAACCGCTCTTGCGCCGACGGCGACTCCGCCTCCCAGGGCAGTGCGTGCTGGGCCGCGTTCGATTCCCTCGCTCACCGAGGTCGTCGATGCGATCCTTCTCCCCGGGGGTGTAGACTAGTCAGTGGTCCTCGGGGTTTCCGCGATCGCCGCCACGAATTCGGAATTGAGGTCAACGTAAGGCGGCACAGGCCAGCAGGCTGGGCTTCAAGTCGAGTAAATTGGAGTTTAAAAACGCCCTTCCAGAAACTGCCGGTGCACTCGTCTTCACGGGTATGCACGTACGGCATGTTTTCAGCACGCACGCATCCACGTCCTTTCACATCGCTCATTCCGGAGCAAACCGTCTCTCAGCTAGCACCTCCGAGCTGATCGACGATCATGTCGATTCTCACAGGCTGCGTCGGCTCTTCGGCGAACCGCTCTCCTTCTTGCGGTACCGGGACACAGCCTCAAGTCCGGGCGACCTAGCTCAGTCGCAATCCACTGGGGCAAACCACATCGCTACTGTTTCAGGAAACCAAATTGCATGTGCGAGACTATCCTCTTCCAGTTACTTTAGCACAGTATGAGGTCAGCATGTCGAGTAGCGGAAGATCGAATGCAGAAAGTCAGAGGCGACGCGAAATCCAGCTTCTGCGATGCTCATAGACTGCCGAATGTGGAATCTTCCCCGCAAAGCTAGGCCCGCTGCACGCATCGCTGAACAAATTGAAAAAACCTGCACCAGAGGTTGGGGCTCCGTAGTTTCGCATTCTTGGCTTTCGTGGCATGATCCGCCTCTTCATGGGGGGTTTGAACTGAAGCTATTTTCGTCAAAATAGCACATCGCCGCCGCTTCGCCAATAGGTGGTGGCCCCACTTTGCCGCCAAAGAGAACGGCAAGCTATCGGCTACGTGTTGAATCCGGATCCCGAGCCTGACCCCACGCGAAGCGTCACCTTCCGAAAAAAACCACCTCACCAGTGGCCTCGCTAAGAACGTCGTTTCCTCCGGGTAGATGCTGGTTCAATCGTTTTGAGTCCTGGACCCCTTTGTTTTCTTAATCTTTCTCCGTGGCTTTATCTAGCTCGTCAAGCTTTAGATTTCACCAGTCAATCGCTTCTTCTCGGAGGGGATGAAGACATAAGGTAACCTCCGTCGGGTCTCACCATTTTCCACCTAAAAATAGAGAACTGACACTGCCAACTGCGGCCTCCGACGGGTCTCAACCTTTGGTATTCAGATCGCTTCCATACCGTTACACCCAGATGGATTCTCGCTTACCGGCATTGAAATTTCGCTAAAGGAGGGCGCCAACGAACAAGCCCTTGTTCGTTTTAGACACTAAATTGAAGCGAGCGCGAAAAACTCTCCGGGTAGTTCAGATGTGCCTACGAAATTTTGAGGTTTTCGCTTTTGCGAGAACAGCCACGAAGCTAGGGGTCAAGAAAAGGATAACGCAAATGGCCAGTAGGCATTGCATATTCGGTTAAGGGGCCACTCTTCGAACCTCCTCCAAATGCTGATGGTTGCCGATTCATCCCGCTTGCGAAATCACGCCGTTTCTTGCGTGTGTGACTCCACCATTTCAAGTGTGCCATTTGCTGTCTGCTTCAAGGAGCCACCGTCTTCCGCACAGCATCGGACAGCCACGCGTATGAAACAAACTTCATTGTTGTGCCTGCCTCATGCTCGAAACTCGATGGAAAACGTGAAAATACTGGCCGGTTCAATCGGACGGATCCAGACCATGCGGCATAACACTCGTGGCAGATTCATCCCAGTGGGAAACACCCAAACCACTTCGTTTCTTATGATTGCGATTGGCCTGAAAGGAGGGTGGTTGTCAGTTGCAGTTGATTCGCCCTGCTTACAGGCATATTTAGCGCCCGCCACTCTGGTGAATCCTCTAGCCCTCCTCCCCTCATTATCGCAGGCTTCAAGCGTTCGCCAATCACTTCCATTGCGCTTTGACTACTTGGCCACGACCAACGCTGTGTGTCTTCCATACTTTGTGAGTAGCATTTTGACAGGACCATAGCTCGATGACCGTCTAGACTTGCAGTCGCGTCCAATTCGATCTGCCAAATTAACGCGTCTGATTTTTGTCCAGAGGAGTTGGCCCGAAGGATTTGAAGTTTGGTCCGCCGACTTGTCCACTCGTTCGTCCCAAACGGACCATTGGAAGAAACCTCCTAGCTGATACGTCAAAAAGAAACGCTTGGGTCACTTGGTTAAAGACCAAAAAATTTGTTCTGTAAGAGTGGTCCATTCCGCAAACCAATTCGGATCTCTGGAGAGAACCGGCCAACCGCTGAGTCGTTACATGCGGGCGCCCTGGGTAAGTGGTTACAGGTCATAAGCGTTCTCCAAACTCACGACTGCTGTTACGTGTACCGGTTCGTTCTCGGCACTCGTCGCGCGTGCGGTTCCGGCTTGCGGGTTGGTGATCGTGGTGTTCCGTACGCCGAGTAGGGTAGCGTTCTTGAATGCTCCGCTACGTTGGTCATTGCGATGACACTGTACTGTTGGCCGCGATTGGTAGTATCCTGTTCCCGCGGCTCCGCCTCCATGACGGTTCGTCGATGTAGCTGGGTAGATGTAAGTGTACGTTGGGCTGGCCGCTGCGGATTGCCGAGGTGTGTCGTGCGTTTGCTGGGCCGGACCTGACGAACACCGTCACCGTGGTGCCAATCGTTCGACCGGGACTCGGTGCGTCCCAGCGGCGTCCCATTGGTAGGTGACGTCAGCAACCGCGTCGGTGTCGGTGTCCGCTGAGATCAGCTTTTCTCCAAAATCCCATTCTCGCGAGCGGATCGCTGCGGGGCGTAGAATCGCAGGCAGGATCGTTTGGTTGCCCGTGGCGTCGTGATCCGCGTTGATCGCTTGGCGTGCGGCGGTGAGCAGTTCGTGCGTCGGGCCGTGGGTGCGGGACTGGGCGCTCGCGTCTCGCGTCCACACTGTCCAATCGCCGACGAGTGACAGATTCCAGGCTTGGTCGAGTTATTGTCGTCGCGGATTCCACGCGACGAGGCGATCCTGTCGTCGTAGCCGCTGGTGCCGACATCGAACCCGTAACGCCATCGTGCCTGTGATCTCGCTCGTTTTGTTTTTGTTCGCGTTCCCAATGGTAGCTGAGATTGCCGGATCGGGTGGCGCGGGTGAAATTGATGCTCGCGAGCGTATTGTCGTTATTGTACGCTCGTGTTTCGCTGACGGCCGTATTATAGCGGCGGCTCGTCAGCATCCAAGCGACACAAGGGCACCACAGTTTCTTTGCCGGAGCTGGTTGATCAGGCGCAGCTGAAGTGTGTATCCTGCGATTTCCGGCAGTCGATTCCTGCCTCGCTCCGTCGGACCCGCCACAGCTCTTGGAACAGGTCCGGATCGCAGCGCATGCGTGACCTCGGCCACTCCTCTGATTCGCTATTCGGCAATGAAGCGAGTCGCTTTAGTCCGAAGACAGGCCGAGCGGGACTTCTCTCGGGCGCACAACCAGCCCTGTCCCCGCCGGCGGGATCGCCTCCTGAGCCGAGACTCTCGGGCGTTGCCGCGGCTCGCTTGAAACCCGCCGAACTTTACGGCACCACGTCACACCAGCAGGAGGATCGAAGTGCCGATCCGGCTCAGGATCGGTTGCCAAGTGCTCGGGATTCTTGCCCACTTTGTCTTGTTGCAATTGGCGGCCCGGTTCTAGTCCAGCCACTCCAGATTAATCGGGCTAGACGAAACTTGCTGAGGGAAATCCTTGGACTTGCGGTCGACGGATGTTTTCCAACAGGGGGCCGACTCTGTTGTTTCGTCAATTTCGATCGGGGCTCATCCAAACCGCGGCTTGCGCCGACGGCGACTCCGCTCCCAGCGTGCGTGCTGGCGCCGCGTTCGATCGCTCTCGCTCACGAGTCGTCGATGCGATCCTTCGCCCGTGTAGTCGCTGGTCTCGGGGGTTCTCTCGCGATCGCCGCACGAATCGGATTGAGGTCAACGAAAGAAGGTCCACCCACATTCTTGCGGAGCTGTATCAGGTCGCAGCTGAATTGTGTGTGTCCTGCATTTCGGCAGGTCGATTCCTGCCGCTCCCGTCGACCGCACAGCTCTTGGAAACAGGCCGATTCGCAGCCGCAGCGGGGCGAAAGAAGGGGCCAACCCATATTCTGCGGAAGTGGTGATCAGTCGCAGCTGAATTTGTGTGTACCCTGCGATCTCCCGGCAGTCGATTTCCTTGCCTCGCTCGTCGGACCCGCCACCAAACTCTTGGAAACAGGCCGATCGCAGCGCACGGTTGACCGCGCCACTCCCTTGATTTCGCTATCGCAATTGAAAGCGAGTGCTTTAGTTCCGAAGACAGGGCGAGACGGATTCTCTCGGGCGCCACCACCAGCCCTTGTCGCAGCGGATCGCCTCCTGAGCGAGACTCTCGGCGTTTGCCGCGGCTCGCTTGAACACCGCCCGAACTTACGCACCACGTCACACCAGCTCAAGGAGATCGAGCCCGATCCGGCTCAGGATCGGTGCCAAGTGTCTCGGGATCTTCGCCCACTTTGTCTTGTGCAAAATGGCGGCCCGTCCAGATCCACAACTCCAGATAACGGGCTAACGAACTGCGAGAATTTCCTTTGGAACTCTGCGCGTCGACCGGAGTCTTCAACAGGGGCCGACCGGCATCGTTGCTGTTCGTCAATTTCGATCGGGCTCATCCAACGCTCTTGAGCCGCCTCGGACGGCGACTTCCGCTCCCGCGCTCGCGCTGCTGCGGCCGCGTTCGATCCTCTCGCTCCACCGAGGTCGTCGATGCGATCTTCGCCCCGTGTGTAGTCGCTGGTCTCGGGGGTTTCCGCGACCGCCGCACGAATCGGATTGAGGTCAACGTAGCGGCAACAGGCCAGCAGGCTGGCTGGATCGATAAATTGTTTAAAAACGCCCTTCCCAGAATCTGCCGGTGGCTACTCGTCTTCACGGTTGGACCACGTCGTGGCAATGTTTTCAGCACGGCAACGCATCCACGCTTCCTTCACATCGCTTCAGTCCGCCGGCGTCTCTCGCTAGCCTCTCGCGGCTGAGGACGGATCAGTTCGATTTCAGGCTGACCGTCGGTTCTTTTCGGGGCGTCCGTCGCTTTTCTTGCGATACCGGAACAGCCTCAGGCCATCGCCGGGGCGGACTTCCTCATCGCCTCACTGTCCCGGCAAACACATCGCTACGATGTTCTCAGAACCAAATGCATGTGGTGTACTTAGCACAGTATAGGTGAGGAGTCGATAGCGGAGATGATGCCAAGGAACTCCAGGTGACTGCGAATACAGCTCTCGGCGATTGCTCATAAGGACTGACCCGAATGTGAATTTCTTCTCGCACACACGCTACGACGCACGCAGCGCTCGAACCAAATGGAAAAACCGTGCACCAGCTTTGGGGCGTAATTTCGCATCTGGCTTCGTGGCACTCGCACTCCTCCTTCAATGCGCGGGGGTTGAACTGGCGAATTTTCTCAAGTAAGCACCATCGCCGCCTGCTTCGCCAATAGATGGGTGGCCCACTTTGGCCGTCGCCCTCGATCGTTAAGTCGACGTGGCCCGCGTTGTCGTTTTGCGCAAGAGTTTTTGGTGACGGCCTTCTCTCGTGGCACGACCGGCATGGGGCACGAGTGCGGCGGCAGTTGCCCGCTCGGCGATCAGCCAAAAAAACAGATGGCCGAGAAGTGGGTGTCGGGCTTGGTTCGGGTCAGTCGTCCGCTCCACGCTTTCCGTTGTCGTGTCTGAGTGTGTGGATTCCGCTAGGCTCTGGAGGTTCGTAACCGGGTAGGGCTGTTCGCCGCTTCGACGATCTGTATGCGGACGGAACGTGCGGCTGTTGACGAACCGATGGCCGTTCGTGCCTCACTTTCCCGATCGGACGTCAACGGCCTCGCCGCCGCCTTGAGGTAAACCGGAGTTGTCTCGTTCCCAGCTTTACGTCGCTGTCGCTCGTCGCGGTCACTTGCGCCCATCATTAAGCGGGGTGCCGGCATCCTTGCCTCCCGTCTTTACCGGACATCCATGCCTCGGTCACTGCGCGTGTCTTCGGCATCCGGGCCTGCGACCGCCGCTACGTCACGCCAACCCGGTCTCCGCTCGGGCACTCCGGTGCGGACTTCCGTTCGTCGCAAACCTTCCCTCACTGCGCTTTCCCTGGTTGGGCGCTACGACCCGTCGCGAACGCGGCGTCGGCCTCGCTTCGGCTTGTGCCTTCCTTGGCCGGCGTTCGCCCGGGTGGGCATCCTGCCACGGCGCTTAGTCATTGCGGCGACTCCTTTCGCCGTCGTTTCAGCGGATCTATTCAGTGGGTGGCGGCGATCGTGCCAAGATGCGACGCACCTTCGTGTGCGTCGCCTCGTCGCCTTCGGGGCTCGCGAGTTCCAAGCTTCAATTTCAGGATGGGCGGCTTCGTACCGCAAAGCTTGGGGGGCGCCCGCCTCCCCCCCAGACTTCGTGTTCCGCCAACGAAAAACGGCAAGAGCTATCGGCTGCGTTGAACGTCGCTTCACTCCGGTGCAGTGGTGGTTTTACTCTTATTGAGTCCTGACACCTTTGTTTTCGCCAGTTTGACCCCATGGACAGTGCTTAATTCTTCTCATCTCACGCTCGTTCGATTTTTTTTTGACAGGACGGTTCATTGCGGTCATCGTTATTCAACTTCTCGGTTGCAGGGAATGGAGAAACAGGCCAGTTCTGGTTCAGTCTCGATCGGTGCCGCCAAAATCACCGATCCTGTGGGTCGTTCGATTTATTTGACAGGGAACGACCTTAACTTCTTCGACTTTATCTATTGCTCCCAATTGTTCACCAAAACAAGGAAAAATCTGATTCAAAGCATTTTGAATCGAAACCGTCTTTCAAACTAGGTAAGATTCAAAAGGATGCGATTCCACCAGTTCTTTTTTTCCATTTTTACCCTTTTTTTTTTTTTTTAAAAAAAACAACCCGCGAAAAGAAAAAATTCTTGCAACGCCTCAAGAAACTTTCGGGAAAAATCGCAGCTCAACTGGGCCCCCCCCCGATAGATATTCAACTCTTGCGGATCATTGAAAATTTTAATTTTGCTCTTCACTTGCGGAAACAGCGTTCCAGAAGGGGGAAGGCTTCCGGGGTCAGGCGTCGGGTTTCGGTTTGAGTCAACACGAAACCCGAAACCGAGCCTGACCCACGCGAAAGCGTCTCCCACGCGAAGGTCTCCCAAGTGCTGGGAATCTTGTCCACTTTGTCTTGTTGCCAATGGCGGCCCGTTCCAATCCCCAACTCCAGATAACGGCTAACGAAACTGCGAGAAAAATCTTTGGAACTTTGCGCGTCGACCGGTGCAAACAAGGGCACCACATTCGCCGGGGCTGTTGATCAGGTCGCAGCTGAATTGTGTGTGTCCCTGCGATTTTTCGGCATTCGATTCTGCCTCGCTCCGGTCGGACCCGCCACAGCTCTGTGGAAACAGGCCGATCGCAGCGCAGCGGTGACCTCGGCCACTCCCCTGATTTGCCATTCGGCAATGAAAGCTCGAGGGTCCTTTTAGTCCGGAAAGACAGGGCCGAGCGGATTCTTCGGGCGCGCACAACCAGCCTCTGTCCGCAGCGGAATCGCCTCCTGAGCGAGGACTCTCGGGCTGCCCCGCGGCTCGCCTTGAACACCGCCCGAACTTACGCACCACACGTCCACACCATCCAGGGACGAAACAAGGGGCCAACCACATTCGCCGGAGCTGGTTCTCAGAGTTCAGCTTGAATTGTGTGTATCCCTTGCATTTCCGGCAGTCGATTCCTGCCTCGCTCCGTCGGACCCGGCACAGCTTGGAAACAGCGTCGATCGCAGCGCAGCGGTGACCTCAGGCCACTCCTCTGATTTCGGCCATCGCATGAAAGCGATCGCGTTTAGTCCGAAGACAGCCGAGCGGATTTCGCTCGTGGGCGCACAACCAGCCCTTGTTCCGCAGCGGATCGCCTCCTGAGCGAGACTCTCGGGCGTGCCTGCGGCTCTGGCTTGAAACAAACCCCGCGCCGAACTTACGCACCACGTCACACCAAGCCAGGAGGATTCGAGCCGATCCGGCTCAGGATCGGTGCCAAGTGCTCGGGGGATCTTTCCCAAACAAGGGGCACCCACATTCTGCCGGAGTGGTGATCAGGTCGCAGCTGAATGTGCTCGTGCCCTGCGATTCTCGGCAGTCGATTCTGCCTCGCCCGTCGACCCGCCACAGCTCTTGGGAAACAGGGCCGATCGCAGCGCAGCGTGACCTCGGCCATCCCCCTGATTTCGCATCGGCAATGAAAAGCGGAGTTCGCTTTAGTTCCGAAGACAGGGCCGAGCGGATTTCTCTCGGGCGCACAAACCAGGCCGCGTCCGCAGCGGATCGCCCCTGAGCGAGGACTCTCGGGCGTGCCTGCGGCTCGCTTGAAACACCCGCCCCGAACTTACGCCACCACGTCACCACCCACCAGGAGGATCGATGCCGATCCGGCTCAGATCCGGTGCCAAGTGCTCGGGATCTGCCCCTTTGTTACTATGTTTGCAATTGGGCGGCCCCGTCCAATCAGCAACTCCAGATGAACGGGCTAACGAAACTGCGAGAAATCCTTTGGAACTTGCGCCGTCGACCGGAGTTTCCAAACAAGGGGCGACCGCATCGTGCTGTTCGTCAATTTCGATCGGCTCATCCAACCGCTCTTGCGCTCGACGGCGACTCCGCTCCAAGCGGCGTTGCTGGGCCGGTGGATCCTCTCGCTCACCAAGGTCAGTCGATTCGATCTTCGCCCGTGTATCGTGGTCTCGGGGGTTATCCGCGATCGCCGCACGAATCGGTGAGGTCAAACGTAGGCGCACAGGCAGCAGCGCTGCTTCATCGAGTAAAAATTTGAAGTTTAAAACGCCCTTCCAAAATCTTTTCGGTGCACTCGTCTTCACGGGTTGTCACGTCGCGGCAATGTTTTCAGCCACGCAAGCATTCCACGCTCCTCACATCGCTCAGCCGCCGAGTCTCCTCAGCAAGCACCTCGGGCTGATTTGAGCGGATCTGGTGATTTTCAGGGCTGCGTCGGCTCTTCGGGCGTCCCGTCGTTCCTTCTTGCGATACGGAACAGCCTTAGCCATGCCGGGCGACTATCCTCATAAGCTCCACTGGGCAACCACATCGCTACGTGTCTTTTTCAGGACCAAATGCATGTAGTGCTGAGCCACAGTATAGGTCAGGCTAGATCGAAGGGCGAAGATCGATGCCAGAAATCCCAGGCGACTGCGAATCAGCTCTGCGATGCTCATTAGACTGCCACCGGAATGTGGATATCCCCGCCAAAGCCAAAAGGCCGCCACGACGCACGGCAGCGACTTAAACCAAATCGAAAAACCTGACCGAGTTGGGGTCGGTAATTTTCGGCATCCTTGGTGTACGCGGCATTGTCAGTTCCTTCATGGGGGGTTTGCACTGAGGCTAGTTTGTTCAAGTAAGCACATCGCCGCCGGCTTCGCCAAAATAGGGGGTGGGTGGCCCCAACTTCTTTCATACAGTTCACAATTCAGCAAAAAACTACGGACCGTATTCGGTCGGTAACACTGAGATGCTTTGCATCCCACATCGACTGCACACCATTTAGTAAAAGATTCAAGTAGAATGAAACTGGCCGTTCGCTGCTGTGCGCAGGATAGGGAGTATTTTCCCAGGGAATCCAGGAGACCCAGCCAGTCTGGCACGTCTACTCCCCTTGGTTGTAGCCGTTTTCCAATTCCGTCGTGATTGTTTGCCCGCAAATCAAAAACCTTATCTGCGGCTCGGCTCGATTTTTATTGACCAGGCACCGCGCGCTTTTTAGAGTTTTTTTTGACAGACCGCGGGGGCGAGCTTCTGGGAAATTGACAAGAACTTTACTTAGGAAACAAGAGGCAAACTCAGTATGATCAAACCAGAAATGCCTGAAAAGACTGCAAATGCAATGGAATGAACAACTACCTGCCCACTTTCTCAAAAAAAACTCACGACTCAAGGTTTTACAACATTGGAAAACTGCGTAAAAAAAAAAGGACAAACTCCTCGCATGAAGTTAGGGACGGGTTAAAAACTGCGAAAACCTCTTCTGGATTAAAGGGGAACTTTTGCCAGTTCCGCTAAATACCTTTTCCGCTTTTCGCTCCGAATAAAGTCGTAACCGGAAAAACTTGTATTCCGAAAAAAACCTGGTTTGGTTCCGTAGCCCTTATTTGCCCTCGGATATTCCCCCCCCACCTGGGTGGTGTGGGGGGGGGGGACCCCTTTCTTTTTCCAGCGGGATAATGGAAAAATTTTTTTTCCTGGTTTCCCCCTCCTTTTTCCTTTTTTTTTTTTTT
>Ga0163217_1012463_pt1 | contig 13899 bp, 22 predicted proteins | sample SynspAceP_FD_185933 | JGI IMG/M metagenome (GOLD analysis project Ga0163217, IMG submission 185933) | Saline lake microbial communities from Ace Lake in Antarctica - Synechococcus sp. Ace-P (PacBio error correction) | ecosystem: Environmental > Aquatic > Non-marine Saline and Alkaline > Saline ... | reverse complement strand
TGAGAATGAACAAGGTAGTGTAAGGATCAACGAGTGGCAGGAACGAAAGGGGCCTCCGGTGGTGTAGCGAAAAAAAAGGGCGGACGGTGCGGTTGCGGCAGAAACGTTGGGGTAGTCCACATTAAAAGTCAGACTGACGTGGTCTCCAAAAATCACATGTGAACCAGAGGCGGAGTGGACCATATGCTGGCCACTGCGGGAGCAGAATTATTACAGGGTAAAATACCATCTAACTTGCTGTAGTGTTTGGCGTGGAGTCGACGAGCTGCGCAGCGCATGTAAGTCTTGGACTAGCAGCGTGCGGCGAAAAAAGGAAAGTAAGAAGGGGGCTGGTGTTGGCTTTACCTGAGTGAAATGGGGCGACAGAGGGTGCAAACGCAAGGGTTGGGAGAGAATAGGAGTGTCAGCTGTGTGCGGCCCGTGCGATTGTTGCGTAAACGAACGCGAAGGGGACGCACAAAACACGCGGTTCACGTAAGGAGGCTTCGGTCAAAGCGACCAGATGTAATGCGCCAAGCAAGCGAGGCACAGTCTCTCAACGAGTGAGAGTGGGAAAGAAGGACAGCGAGCAAGGGCGAGAACGCGCGTGAACACCAGGCAGAGCCCCAAATGGAGACACAAAAAACAGAATTCGTTTCGGGGCGCGGCTTCAAAGGAAATGAAGCGAAATGTAGTCTTGGGCGGGAGGTCGAGAAAAGTGAATAGGCGCCATCGGCAACGCGAGGCAGTCTTTGTGTGTTGGTGAGAGTGCTCTGTGGGAAGGGGGGCTCGTGCTATGAACAACCGGGCAGACAACAGAGGTCGAGGAAAAGGGAAGTTGGCCCCCACGGGGCGAGGGGGCACGGAGATGGGCGCCGGCGGGGGAGGCGCCATTGGGAAGAAAGCGCAGAGGGGGGAGGCCGGGAGGGCCAGTCAGGGCGAGAGCCGGTGGTGCGCCATGCCGGAAGGGCCCAAAGCCCAAGCGTGCCTGTGGGGGAGCGCCCGAAAGAAGAGAGTCGTGAAATAAATTTTCGCTGATAGCCTAGCACAACAACGTTGAGAAAGGAAGAACGAGAGCTCAGGGGCCTAGCAGAGCGCGAGTAAGGAGACGACGACGCCTCGCGCGTGTCTGTCCGCCCCGCGAGTTGCGGTCTGAAAGAGTAGCCGTGACCTCCGCCGAGGATGAGGAACCACGGAAGCGCGGTGCGATTAAAGGGAGGCAGGCCCGAGAGGGAAGGGCGGCCGGGAAGCCGCCCACAGAAACAGAGGGGAGGGGAAAAGCAGGAAGGTGGAAGATGATAGGAGAGTTTCGACAATCTGGAGGCAACCTAGCAGCCAGACCCAAAACTAGTGTTGTAGAATCGGGTAGAGAAAAAAAGGAAGAGAAGGACCACGATCCGCAGAAGAGGGAAAAACGAGAAAAGAAAAAGGAGCCAGGGACGACCGATGGGGGAGGGACACGCAGAAGAGCAAAGGGCCCACTGGCAAACGAAAACGAGGAAAGCGGGGACAGAGAACCCTGGTTAAGTACAGCCCCACCCGAGCAGAGACGGGCGTGGGAAAAAGCAGAGTTGGATTGTCTGGAGGGGGGTTATGCAGTGGCACATCTACAGAGGCGGGGCAGACAGAAGCGTAGAATCGACCGGGGGAGACGCAGGGATATTGGCAAATGGGCCAACGCCAGGCAAGAGGGAACGAGATGGCGTATTGACTTGAGGGGTATGAGCAGAGCAGCCGAGGTGTGGGAAAGGAGGGGGGCCTGATCCTCAGAAGAAGAGACGGAAGCAAGGTCAGGACGACAACCAGTGCGGAAAAACAGAGGGGTAAAAAATATGCATTTGAGAACAATGACTGAGCGAGCAAAAAACCACCAGGCCCGAGGGGGGGGAGCCTCTTGACAATGCGACGTCAAGAATGAAGCTAGAAAAAGGACGCGCCGCGAAAATTAAGAGAAAGGAGGGACAAGGAAGCGGAAGCAGGAACAAGAAGTCGCGGGAAAAAGATACCCTTTCCGAGGAGGGGGGGACGGAGGAGGAGGGGTGGGAGAAAAAACTGAGTCATGACGAAAGGAAAAAAGCAAGTGGGGCAAAACCAGAGGACCAGGGAGAAACGGGAGGCAAGCCGGGCAGAAAAAGTGAGACTCGGCAGGGCACCAAAAAAGAGGCGAGATGGGGGGTGGGGAACAGGACGGGACCTGGGCGGAGCCAAGCGAGGAACAGAAGCAGCGAAAGGAGGGGCGACGGATTAGCGGGCAGAAGCAGAAAAAAAGCAGCGAACAACAAAAGCAGCAAGGCACGGCGTAAAGCGTGGAGGAGCACGAGCGGCCATGAAAGGGAAAAGGCAGGGGCAAGGCAGACAGCGACGACAGCCAGCAAGCGAAAAGAGGAGGGAAAGGTGAATGCCGGAGGCGGAAGCCAAACGGAAGGGGAGGCAGGGACCGACAAAGGAATAAGCAAAAAAGCAGGAAAAGGGCGAGGACGGCAGGGAGAGACGACCGGGACAAGGGATTGAGGAACTGGAGGAAAGGCAACGCAAGGCAAAGCAGCCGCGAGGCAAGGAAGGGCGGACAAATCGCAACCAAGGGGGCCAACGACAGCCAAAAGGAAAAGAATAGTGAGCAAGAAGGAGCAGGAACACGGAGCTGGGGGAGAACGAGCGATGGCAGAAGAGGGAAGAAAGAAGCGGTAAGGAGAGGAAACGAAAGGAAGAGGTAGGAAAGGAGGGAGGGCAAACCGAGGAAAACGAAGCACGAGGTGCGAGGAAATGGGAGCCATGAGGGGTCGAGGCCGAGGTAGCAGCAGGGGCCCAAACGGAACCAGCCCCGGCGAGACGGCGTCGGAAAAGGGCGAAAATTGAAGGAGGCGAGGGGTGCGGAGAGGCAATGGGAGAGTGAGAAGCGCTAAGAGGGCAAACAACGGACAAGGAGGCGGCGCGGAGCAGGAAGGGAAACAAAGAGGCGGCCGGCAGAAGACGGAGGCAGGCCCACGAAGCAGAGGCGAGGTGACAAGCGGGAAGGATCCGTGAGGTGACGAGTGAAGAAGAGGAGGGGGGACAATGGGAAAAGCAACATGAGCAGAAAAAGGGCGCCAAAACACAAAAGGACACCAAGCCAGAAACGACAAAAAGGGGGGCGGAGGAAAAGCAAAGAGCAAGCAGCGAGACCACAGCAAAGAGCGAAAGCCAAAAGGAAGGAGGGACCGAGAAGGAAAGCAGGGGGAAGGTAAAAACCCTAGAAAGGCAGAAAAGCGAAAACAAGAGAAAAAATGAAGCGTGAGGAAATATGGCGACACAAAACAGTCAGGAAGGGTAAACAGCGGGAGAGGCAAGCGCTATAACGCAGTATGGATATAGTATGCGATGCAAGGGGGAAAAACGCAAAAAATGAGACTGGCCAGCGAGGAAAAAGCGCGAAGAAGAAAGAGGCTCAGCTCGGGCGGGCCGGGCGGTTAGTTATTGGGACCGAATAAGAGAAGTGAAACAAATAAGGAGTAGACCCGCAAAGTGCGGGCTACAAAGAGCAAGAACGATTACAAGATGAGGAACAATAGAAAGAGGGGGCAGAAGGTGTATGAGAACACTGCAAGGGAACCAACGACGCAAAAAGGGGGATGCCGGGGAAAGAAGATGGAAAAAAGTGGGACAGAAGCGGAGGAGGTGGTGCGCAAACAATAATATAAAAGTAAGAAAACCATGGCCGGGTAACCGGAGGGAAAGCATAAGGAGAGGTACAAAAGAGACAGTGAGCTAGGCCGCCGTGATATTGTTATACAGCAAAGGGGGGCGACGCCAAGGACACAATACAAAACACACGTGGTAGTGACGGAAATAAAGGAATAAACAGTGAGAAAACCAGGGAAATATAGAGCAGACGCGTCCTTATGTGTTGAAGAAGATGGGTGTGCAAGAGAGGGAAAAGCCCAAAAGATGGTCTGCTGTCGGGGACGGAGAGGGGTCTGAGGATGGATATGCCTTCGAGTCGACAAAAGGAGTCACAAAACAGGCAATGACGGAGTATTAAGCAGGGAAGGAAAAGGAAAAAAGAAAGGAAGCACGGGGCCCCAGGGGCGCCGAAAAAACAAAACGGCCGAGGGAAGAGAAGGGGACAAAGGAAGTGGGGGGCGGGGGGGGACAAGATGAGCATGGGCGGCACGTTAGAAGGGCCAGCCAAGTACGAGGTGGAGCCGGAAGCATGAGATCGAGCCAGGGAAGGCTGGATGATGACGTCGATAAGGGAACAGCGACAACGCGGGGAAGGCTGACAGACGCAAACCAAGCAAGTTATTGGGACGCGCGAAAAGATGTGAAACGCCAACTGGCGAAGCCCATAAAGAAGGCATTAAAGGGCGCTCTCGGTTGCCAATTGAAACGAGTCGAAGTAAGCTCTGAAGGGACAAGCCAAGGCGTGGTGCGGTGTGGTGGGCTCCCAGAACGACAGCGGGAGCTCAGGACAAGTGCCACTGGCAAGAGCGGGATAGGCGGAAACAGGAGGGAGGACGGCGGAAAAAGGAAAACCGACCGGCGAAACTAAACTGGAGCAGTAAGGCAACCGCACGAACTTATGGTTTCTATAGGTGGGAGTGGAAGGTGATCAGGACAGTCTTCAGATCGACAAAGTAAGGAAGGAGGCATGAGGCGAACATGGGGCAAGTCTGGGGGAGGGGGAGCTGCGGGTAGAACATGGAAAGGCAGCAGGGACTGACAGGAGGAACCAAAAAGACAGCAGCCGACAAACAGGGAAAGGGGAGCGCCAGGGGTGGCCAGACAGGGACCACCGGAAACGAGTTAAGGAAGGAAGAAAGAAGGGACGGGAAGGGACAAAACCACGAGGGGCGCAACACAGGGGTGGGACGAAGGTGGGACAGAGTTGAGGCGGCAGCAGGGGACCGAAAGGAGGAGGGGACCGGGGAGGGAGTGCCAAAAGAGCCAAGTGCAGAACGCAGGCGGGACTGAAAGGCAAACGAAAAGGGAGGCGGTGAAGGGAAAGCAGGAAGGACAGAATGAACAGAGAGAGGGGAGTGGGAGGAAAAGAGGAACGGGGAAAGAGGCTGAGAAAAAAAGGGAAACGGAGTGCTCGGGAGAGGAGGATAGGAAAGTTGATAGAAGGTAAGTTTGAAAGACACGAGAAACAAACCTGTAAGGAACGAGGGAGGGAGGACGGTAAGTGGGAAACCCAGGCGAGAGGAGCAGTGGTAAAGGAGAGGACAAAAGGACGATCCTGAAACGGGCAGGAGGCGAACGAAAGCACGGTGAAGGAAAAGCACCCCGCTCACTAAGTGTGGGGGAAGCGGGAGTCGATGTGAAGGAAACGGGGGCGCGAAGGGGCTGAGAAGGCCTAAAGCGTTGAGGGTGAAGGAGGGGTGATGAGATAAGGGTAGTAAACAACTAATGATATGTTAGGCCCGAGGGAAAAATAAATACTCAGAACTAAAGAATGGTAGGACGGAAAAAGGGAGAGACGGAAGCCTGCCGGAAAGTGTGAGGGTGAAGAGCTCTGAGAGAATAATTTTACAAGTCAACCCGGGGGAACGGAGACAGCAGCCACCCAACGGAAAAAGCAAGGAAAGGAAGAAGGAAAAGGGGGGAGGAAGTCCATTGAATAATTGTGGCAGGTGACAGGAACAGGCAGCGAAACTAAAAGAGAGAAAAAGACGCAACCATGCGCAAGAACCAAAAGAGCCACAGAGAAACAAAGTCAATGAGAGCCAAGGGGAGAAGAGCAAAGCGAACCCACTCATGAGAAACAACACCCCTGGACATTAGGACGGAGGGGCTGTGTAGTTGTATAAATGGCGCGGCAGAGCGATAGCTAGAATCAGTGAGGTGCTTTCTACGGGGGGGGCTAAGAAAAGCCCAAGACATAGGACGTGCATACAGTGCAGGAACAGTTAATTAGGAAAACGGAACCCGGGGAAAAGAAGAAGCATCGAGGGCAGCAAGGTCGGGCGGAGTCGAGCGACAAAAGGAGCGCGGTGAAGATGCAGGCGCGGGCGGCGAGAGGGGCGCGGTGACGCCGCTACGAAGCACACTAGCACATGCGTAAGTGAATCCACAAGGCGTTAATGCGGAGTTCGCTGCGGGACGGCGGGGGAAAAACCGGGGCTCAGAAGCAGGCAGTGCACTAGAAAGACTCGGCGAAGGGCCGGGGGGGGAGGGGCGTGCCGGCGGGCACGGGAGTAGTGAACAGGCCAGGGGGCGAATACGTGCAGCGCCAGGTCTCTGACAGCTGGGTTCGGAAGGAGCGTGCGCGAAAATGCCAAGCCAAGGGCGCGGACGTGCGGGCAGCCACAGCCTAAGGGGGCCGGGCAGGGAAAGTGCCGGCCCCTGGAAGCAAACGCGGGGCGAGGAAGAAAAAGGTGCGCCGACCGACGAAGGCAAGCCCAATCGGGAACGACACCCGGCCACAGCGGTGGCACTGGGCCGGTAGCAGCGTTGTAGAAAATGACCAGGGTCGCGAAAAGAGTGGAAAGCGGAGACCCAGAAGAATTGCGTGTTAGATGTCTGGATAGCGGTCTCGAAAGGCAAGCGGACAGCGGGTAGACCCAGCGAAGACGAACGCAGGGTGTCAATGTGCCAATCTCGCGGGGTCGCTAACCGCGACGCGGACGTCGTGTGCCGGGAGGGGACAGTGACGGGGGTCAGGAGAGGCGCGAGCTGCACCACACAGTCCGGGGGCTGAAGCCCAGGGAGAGGCGAAGAAAAGCTGAAGGGAAATGGTGAGGAGCAAGCGCAAGCGTGGCCTGCCAACGGATCAAATAGACTGTTGATTTGCAAAGGAAGTCTAGGTCCGTATCCCGCGCAAAAGCGGGGAAAGCGGTACCGCTTATGGCGGCGCGGTGAGAAGAAAGGCGAGGTGAGAGCAAGAAAAATCCACGCGGCGAACGCGAAGGGCAGAGCACAAGGCAAATGAGGCGTGCTGTGCGTGCGGGCGTGCCTAATATATGACGGCCAACGTGCTCGGCGAGGTGTGAGAGGAAGCGCCTAGGCTCAGGACAGGGCTCCTCAGGAGTGCGCAGAGCGAGGAGCCACTCTAGAAGACAAGACAGGAAGAGAGATGGGGTGGCGGCAAAGTCGTCTCTGAAAAGAACCGCGCTCACGGCAGGGCGCCGAAGAGGGGGAACCTCTTACCGGGTTGCCGCCGGTGTACACACGCCGGGCCAGTTCGCGCAAGCCACCCAATGACAGGCTGTACAGAGGAGGACCCAAGGCGAGCATAGCCTCATACGGAAGGACAACAAAAGAAGGGGGACAATCTCCAGGAGATGTGCCAAGAAACAGAGGTAGGGAGGAGGAGGGCAGAGCGCATAGTGCAAGGGCAAAACGGCGATAAGTGGCCATAGGATGCTGGGCGCACGCCGGGAACCGAAGGGAGCGCAGCCAAGACCCGTGCGGCGACGCGCTCGTGGCCGCCCGCCGCCGGGGTGGGGGGAGAGAGAGAGCAACAGAAGGGAGGGAGTAGAGATTCACGGCGATTAAAGGAAGTGAGAAAAAGAAGCAGTGGCGGAGCAGGAGGGAAACGGAAAGGCGATAGGAAACGCGCCGGTGTTGTCCTTGAGGGGGAGGGCCCGGAGGGGGATAACGGCGGGGTGTGAAGCAGTGGCGGAATGCAGAGGTGAGAAAATAGGTGCTGCATATGAAGGGGGGAGGAGAGAAGGAGCGAGGTGGAAGGACACACGTGAAATACAGACGAGCGAGCCAGTTCAGGCGGGAAGCAGGGACAAGAGTTTGTGGAAAAAGACCAAAACAGCTAACCGGTAGTAGGGGTGAAAGAATAAGCGAGGCCTGACGGTATCATCAGCGATATCCGTTGTGCAGCAAGCGAGGGGGAAGGTAGGACCCAGAGCAGAAATAGCACGGCTGATTGATGCACAACTGCTACCCTCGAATGGGAAGGACGGGGCGTAAAATCTCGGAGCGCGCCGACAGCAAATGAGAGTAAGGAACACTCCAACCTTGTCGTGGCGACTTGTAGCATGCTCGAAGGGAAAGCAGGGAATAGCATGAGGAGACAGGGAGGAAAGAGGCGAGGCCGAAAAGACAGGATGGCCAGGGAGAGGAGAAGCGCATGGAGAAGAACAACTGGGGTGGAGTCGCAAGAAATCAGGGAAAAAGTAGGGGAAGAAAGACACGAGAGAGCAGGAGGAAGGGGAGAGAAAAGCGGCATTAGCAGCGGTGTTGGAGGCGGCGAAAGCAGGGCTGAGAAAAGAGAAACGAGCCAAAGAGTGCGGTATCGGAGTGACTCTATCTCAGTGGAGAACCTCGCAAGGCAATTGCAGAAAAGACATAGAACAATAGGGGTCAGTGAAGGACCGGAGGCGTGTTGACGGCAGGAGGGGATGAGAGGGAGCAGAGAGAACGAGTGGGAGTAAGGTGGCCAAGGGAAAGTCTACGGGATCCGGAACGAGGAAACTGGGTGAAGGAAAAAGGCAGTCGACAGGGTCAAGGGGAAAGGGATAGCAAAAGCGCAGAGCAGAAGCAGTGTAGACGTGGGTGACCGAGCGGAACGAGGCGAAAACGGAAGGGCACGGCACGTGCCAGAAGGAGGACAACGCCAAAAGACGGCCCACGGCAGGGAGGGCGAGGAGACGGCGGTGGGCATGCGCAGGACACAACGAAAAGGGAAAGAAGAACGAGCAAGGGAGGGGAAGTGCGTGAGAGGAGAGGGGGGCCAGGAGGAGGAAGCAAAAGTGAGAAAAATGGAGCAGCAAAGCGCACGCCTAAGGAAAAGAGCGTTGGCAGGGGACGAGAGACAAGAGGAAAGCACAGGGAGGTGTAAGCGAGGCGGCGCGAGGAAAAAAGGGGAAAGTGCAGGATGGGACTGAAAGGAGGGAAGGAAGGGAGGGGGCGTAGTGGAAAACTAACAAAGACACCCGAAGTGTTGAATGATGGAGCGAGCAGAGAAGAGAAAACTGAAAAACCGCAGCCCGGGTGAACGGAATGGCACGGAGGGGAGGCGTACGCGGGGAAGGAGAATCAATGGGAGCGAAAAGGAAGGGGGGCGCGGGGCGAGGAGGGAGGAGCAGGGTAGGCAGGAGTTGTGTAACGCGTAGGGCCGAGTGCGGGCCGATATAGAGTGCGCCGTGAGTGCCGTTCCAAAAGGGAAGCTGAAGCGGGCGATGGGGAGGGGGGGGGAAAGACTGGACGAGAAAGGGCTGACGCAAGGAAGGGTGTCGCGAGCAGCGGCCAAGTCATGAACAGAGAGGATAAGCACGTCCCTGGGGAAGGCCGAAGTTAGGGGCGGATGGGGCGGGGCATAAAGACAAGGGGTGCGTGCTATACAATCATAAGCGAGAACCGAATGCACCAGAGGGACGGAACGCCCTACGCCAAAAGGGGGCCAACCAGGAAAGGCGAAAAGACGGAACCAGGGCGGGGGGTCCGGGCCTGCAACGGATGTACGGAGAAGAACGGAAGGAGGAGAAGGCAAGTGGGGCAATGACCGGAAAAAACGAGCAGCGTCGAAGGGTGAGGGCCAAGGAAAGTAGAGCACGTCAAGCGAGAAGTAGGCTGGGAGTGAGGCGGGGGGGCCTTAGGTATCGGTCTGAGCTAGAATGTCGACACGAAACAGAGGAGCAGGTGACCGGGGGCAGAGGAAAGGCCAAAGGGAAGGAGGTGACCGACCAGCAAAGACGAGGGGAAGGAGGCCGGACGCGGTCAGTAACGACCGCAAGGGGCGGGGGTGAAGGAGAGGCATTGAGTGAGAAGGAGCGTGGAAACCAAAAGACACAGGAAAGCAGTACCGGTCGCGTACATGGGAGGCAGCAGAACGGGAAAAACCGGCGGAAAACCAAAGGGGGCGGACAGCGGGGGGGGCAAAATGAAGGCACGATGTGTCGGGACTCGGACGGAGAGGAAAAGTGGGCCTGGAGCGATAATAATGGGCAGGAACATACCGCCAAAGGAACGGATGGGTTAAGGAGGGGGGGGGGGCAGCGCAGTGTTAGAATGATGATGAGGAAGAAAGTGCAGAAAGCAGAATCCCAAGCCAAAGACGGGAACAGGGCCAAGCATGAGCGCATAAGCGGAAGGAGAAAAGAGAGGAAACATGCAACGAAAAAGGACCCAGGTAAGGCGGGAGACGGTGCATAGGGAGGGAGCGGAGGGTGGAAAGGGGCAGTGCAGCGAAACGAGCGCCTCGGGTGCAGAGTGATGACAGCAAGAGGAAAGGGGCAGGGAACGCAGTTCCGGGCGGAGCGGTGAACAGAAAAATGAGGGAGGTCAGGAAGGGCGAGAAGAGTAGGAAAAAAGGGAGATGGTTCGGTAGGGAGCTATATAAACGGGGGGAGGGAGACCGTAGAGCCAGAAAAAGAGGGGTGGGGAGAGGCGCCCAAAGGAGGGCGGAAAAGCGCGAAGGGCCAGTAAGAATGAAAACATGAGAAGGATAAAGAAGGACGATGGGTGCGGAAGGCTGAGGCCACGACACACGAGACGAGTACGGGGCCCAAACCCGGACCAGCCGGCACGGGGAAAAAACGGCATGATTGCATCAAGCGGAAGAGTGGGGTGGGGATGCGAAAGAGGGAAACGGAGTAACCGGTCTTGGTAGGGACAGAAATGCTATGGATGCCTTGGCAGGAGAAAGTGCGGAAGGGTGGAAAGCGATGGGAAGTAAGAGCCCATTAGAAGGCCCGAACAGAGGTGGAATAAAAGTCGACGAGCGGCGGAAGATGAGGAGAGGATGCCTAAAGCAAAAGGGTGGGCGGGTGCCAGTGGGTGAGTCCAATAAGTTATGAGGTGTGGGTTGTGGCAGTGGGAGGATAATACTAACGGGTCTGCGCTGAGAATCATAGAAAAGGATGGGAAAAGAGCGAAGTGGCGATCGCAGTGTTCAAGAAAAAGTTGGATATGGAAAGCAGGTGTACAAAGGAACGGGGCGACGGACTGCGGTGGGGTGTGCAGCTGTCCCAATGAAGGCCCAAGGAACAGTATGGAGCGTTCCAACGGAGAAAACCAACAGTGCTGGCTGGCGGGGAGGTTCACAAGCAGGTGCAAAAGCGCAAAGACGGGATGGGGGCCGTCGGGGCTCTTGTGATAGTGGGACCAGAAATGTGCGCGGTCGCTTGCACTAGCCTCTAGGGTGATCAAAAGAAAGCCAGGAAAACCAAGATCGCGTGCCTCGGATGAGGCAGCGTCGGTCAGCGCGGCAATTTACGGGGAGGGCCAAATTTGCAGCGGAAGAAGAAAAAAAGGCAGGTGGGAGAGCACGACAGACCAACCGGACGGGGGGGCCAGCCAAGGCACGAGAGGGTGCGATTGGCGGGGGTAGATGGCAGCAGAGAAGGGGGGGAAGGCCCACAAGGCGGGTAATTAGAGGGAAGCCAGGCCGTTGGCGATTCAGCGAGGGGAGGGGGGTAAGAGAAGCGGAGCGGGAGGTCAGCCGCTTCAGACAGCGTGGGGGTAGGCGGAGGGGGACCGGGGGAGGTGGTGCAGCAAGGGGAGAAGTGCAAGGGGAGGTGGCAAAAGGGGGCCAGACGAGGCCGCCAGGAAGGAAAGGGAAAAATGCAGGGCAGGGAAGCGTGGACCAGAGAATCGGAGCAGGGCAAGGAAGTAAGGAGGGAAGGCAGAAGCGGGGGGTACTTGAGGCAGAGAGCGCAAGCAGAATGGTATTAGGTGTACCACACTATGAGGAAGAAGCGAAGCAGAAAGTGAAGCATATAAAACAACTGGAGCTTCTCCCGAGTGGACCCGGGGAAGAAGCAGTGCGGCGGGAGGGGGCACCGCGTGTGGGCATTAAGTAAGAGGCGAAACTAAACAGCAATTAGATCATTAATAAATTGCAGCGGTGGAAACGGTGACATGTAAGAGGAGTGGGAGAGGAGGTGGTGAAAGCAGGCGGAAAAAACGAGGCACGAGGGCCAGAACAGGAAGACGGAGTACGAACCGCCGGCGGAAAAGAGTAGTCCGGACGCTCCAACAAGGTGCGCCGGGGTGGGCCTGCGAAGGCGGGATAAAAGATGCGAGACCCAGGGGCGGTGAGGAGGCAAAAATGATGGGAGGAGCGGGACGAAGGCAGGGGCAGCAGCGAGCGATGGCAATGAAGCGCCTGGATGTTAAAGCGCCAAAGACCAGGGAGCAAAAGGAGTCGAACCGATAACTGAAAACGTGCTCTCGCAAGGGGTAACGGCGGGAGGATACTTGGATAGGGAAACGGCCGACACCAGGGCCCGCGGCGTTACCAAAGGACGCCACAAGGGAATGCAAAAATGGGTGCTAAAGCCGCGGAGCGAGAGAGAGGGCGCACGAGGTAGAAGGACGAAATGCATTAATGAGGACTCTCAGTGTAATTAACAGAGACGTTACTGTCTAGCCCAGCAGAATGAAAGAAAGGACAGTCTGTTGACTTGACGTTAGGGTCGGGTTCCCGCCGGCCAGGGGCTGCGCGCGGAATAGTCAAAGAGCAGGTCACAATTTCAGCCCAAGGCGAGGACGGCGTGGCCGCGCATGGGAGGCGAAAACAGGCAAATCGTCCGTGCCACTTTCAAAAGCGAGAAGCGGGTGGGGGGGAAAAAGTCGAAGAGGCGACTGGGGAGGGACGGGAGTTGGAAGAAACGGTGCACAAGCGGGTGCCCGGAGGAGGAAAAAGCGTTGGACTGGGCGGAGTAAGGGATTGACAAAAAGGTAGCAGAAGGCAAAACACCAGAAGAGGGGTAGGTGACCAGATCGGCCAGGCCTGAGCCAGAAGAAGGGTAAAACAGAATCTGGCAAGGTTGGGAGCGGAGAGGACGGGGGCGCGGAAGCGGGTGCGGAGTCAGTCGTCGTCTTTGAAAAGAAAAGAGGAAGGGGGGTTGGTGGCAGCGAGGAAGGGGGCGACGGGGGGAAAACGCAGGGGGGAAAAAGGAGAGGCGGCGCCTGAATGCGCGAAACGGAAGCGCTGAAGGGAAGCGCACAAAACACGTCTCGAGTGAGGTCGCGGCAGCTACCATATAAGATGGCAGCGAGGCCAGCGGATTTGGAGGGAAAAGGGAAAGGACAGCGAGCCAAGGCGAGTAACTGCGGCTGAACACCAGAGAGGGAGCCCCAAAAGTGCATGAAAAACAGAAGCCGTGCGGCGCGGGCAAAGAAAGGAGCGGAAGAGGGGGGAGAGAAAAGGGGGGCGAGGTCAACGCGGCAATCCGGTGAGGGGTCCACGGGAGGGGGCCGGCGGCGCGGCATTAGCAAAGAGGTGAGAAAAAGGGAAGCACGGGCGGCGAGGGGTCACGAAGGGTGCGCCGGCGGGGAGCGCAGGGGAAGAAAGGGCAATGTGGGGAGGGCGGGAGGCCAGCAGTGCGAGATTCCGGGGCCCAGGCCGGAGGGCAAAAATCCAAAACGGGGGCGGTGGAGCGCCGTGAAGAAGCACTGAAAGAGAGGCCGGTGCATACCGGAAAGGAGAACGAGAGTCAGGGCTGCGGCGAAGCGGAGGAGGACGAACGCTCGCGGGCCGCCGCCGCCGGGGGGGGGAGAGAGAGCCGGACCCGCCGAGGGAGGAGGCCACGGAAGCGCGCTCAGTAAAAAGCGGAGGCAGGCCCCGAGAGTAGCGGTCGCGGAAGGCCGCCACAGAAACCAGAGGGGGAGGTGGAATAAATCAGTGGAAAGGAAGGCAAAGAGCGGCGTAAAGGAGGGCAACCGACTGCCACGAAACCACACTAGGGAGAACGGGAGCAAAAAGGGAGAAGATCCTTCACGACGAGAAAACCGGAGGCGAATAAACGAGTATAAAAAAAGGAGGAGTCCAGAGTGTACACCATGTGTGGATGGACCAAGCAGAAATGAGCAAAAGCCTTAACGGAAAACGAAACCGTGGAGAAAAGCGGGGGACAGAAACGCCGGGGAGACAGTCTACCTCAGGCAGAGACGTCGGGAAAAAGCGAAGGTATGTATGCGGGGGTGTAGGAACTCTGGGTGAGGGGCGCCAACGATCAGTGGAGTGCAGACAGAAGGAATCGA
>Ga0163217_1010577_pt1 | contig 13899 bp, 13 predicted proteins | sample SynspAceP_FD_185933 | JGI IMG/M metagenome (GOLD analysis project Ga0163217, IMG submission 185933) | Saline lake microbial communities from Ace Lake in Antarctica - Synechococcus sp. Ace-P (PacBio error correction) | ecosystem: Environmental > Aquatic > Non-marine Saline and Alkaline > Saline ... | reverse complement strand
ATCAAGAAACAGTCTCTGAAAACATGCTCTAGTTTATGCTTGCAGCCTCGTACTGACGCACGCCGTCAGATGATAGGACAACTCCAACGCCGTCAAACACCTCGTCCAACCTTCGGCCTTGAGTATGGCACTGCAAGGTTTCTTCACCCTTATCAGCGCGTCGATGGAGGGCAAATATCCGTGCATAGAAGTATACATGAAGCCGAGCAGGAGGTGCCCCGGAAGCGATTCATTGAGATCAACGCTCGGCTTCGAACAGCACTGCCGGGCATTCGATCATTCACCAGATCGGAAATCCAGTACCGGACGTCAACCGCATCTTCGCAAACAATACCGGTCGAGCCTGCCCAGGGACCGAGGCGCACGTAGGTCATTGATCACTCGGCATCGGCTGCAGGTAAAAGAACCTATGGGGCGACAGGCCACGTATTGCTGAAGCCTCGTCAAGCATTGAGACGTCGCGTAACAAAACATAAGTCAACCAGCGGATGCTTCAGCCCAGCGTTGCCCAAAAACGTACGCGGCACCACCCCGTTAGGGAGCTTACACCCGCTACAGAACACATACTGGGTAGAGGCCTCAGGCTTTAGGCCAGTATCTCCTTGAGTCAGGACGGAGCCTGCACCTTGCACGTTATTCAAGCCCGCAGCACCAAGATTCCCATGCACAGGTTACCCCTAGGCGTGCTCCTAACAGATCCCGGCCCAAGACCACGTTCCAGGGGCTTCCCACAGTTGGCAATGGCCACGAAGTAGCACACAGTGAAGTCACCCACCGGTCCATTTTCCCACACCCATCTGGATGGGCGTTCCCATGGTGCATGTGACAACCAGTTGAACATAAGGGGCTAACCAACGCGTATGAATTTGCCCCTGATGTCACCGCGGAAGGCGTAACAGCGGATTAGAAGGTGACCAGCCCTCCGCAGCACCCCTTAGCTGCCGTGGTCGCCGATACAGGTTGACATTGCGATCGTTGCCGAATCCCTGAGCTATCTGTTGATAATGTCGACCTTGGCAGATCCTGCTGACTGTCTGGATGGGATCCTCCCTCCACTCGGGACCAACGGCGATAATGCAGGGATCGACACCACATAATAAGTTTCGCACAACCCGTTCGGTGCCAACCATTTCACAGGACCGACCAGACGAGAGGACTCTCCTTAAAGAAGGCGGATCTGTTTTGCTGATAACGGGTTGGGAGGCCACGTTACCAGGGACTCTGAGCCTTGGCATAGGTGGAAGTATACAAATATGTTAGGGCATAATTCAGTGTGCCCGAAGTTGATGCACAATTCTATAGTAAATTCCCTTTATGTCAACGAGACGATATAGAGGCGAACACTGAAGGCGCATATAGATACACATATTAGCGGATTTTATACACACATAATGTTAGACCATAAAAACGGGGTTATGACATGGAATTGAAATTTCAGAAGCACGTATCCCCGTACCCGTAAAGGATGGGAGGAAAAGGATTACAGGATTGATAAGAAGTTATGATGCATTGGGACATGTCCGGTGGTCAGGCGGGAACTACGACCGAGCTGACGGAAGAACTATTGATCACTACGAAGAAAGATACAGGCAAAAAAAGAAGAAGGAACTACACAGGATTTTTGTAAAATGAGCAAGAAAGAAGATTATCCACCAGAAGGATGTGAATTAACGCAGAGTGCCGATTCCAACCCGTTCGGTGGCCAGGGAGAAATGCCGCCGGGGATGAAACACGTGACAAGTGAAGGTACTGGTGCATCACCGACCGACAAATTCCTGTATGGTTAGATATAAAGACAGAAAGAAAAGACCTTGAACACGACACCAGCCACGTCGGGATAAAGTGAGAAGCAGGTCACTTGCCTGGAATGACTCGAGGCCATCAGAGCCCTGAAAGACCCTGCTCAGCGGATAATACCAGGACAAAGAGGTACACCCATACACGAAGCACACACCGATACCAGAGTTACCATAGCCGCATTCTACGGGGTGCTTGGAGGCCAGATAGTACGCCGCTGCAAGCACCTGCCTTCAGGGCTGGAAATCTAGGCGGCTGAGTGGAGAGCAAACAGTTGCCGTGGACAGAAGGACGGGAGATATTGAAAGGGCTGACAGGCAAAAGAAAAAGCACAACAGGCTGGGTATGCAGGACATAGTTGATGATGGAATTGAAAAGCAAGGCACGGGTACGGACGCATGTCTGCGACTGTGAAAGAACACACTCATAAACAACCGACCTGATCATCCGATGCCTTTGCGAATGGAACAGATTCTGTGACAGGCCCAAAAGACCTGAACTGAATGAAGGGGAATCATTACGGCTATCTTGATAGTGCACGGTAGGGCTCCCCAGGCCTTCTGCTCGTTAGAACTTGATGGATTTCCATAACGATCAAACCACAGATCAGATTCTGAGAAATAGAATATGCACAAGACTTAATCCCGCTAGCCTGACAGATGAAATGTCTTCATTAGGTTGAGGCTCCTGATTGACACAAAGAAGTCGATGTTAAAACAATGCTCGTTTTACAGGCATGATGCAAAAGAGCTATTGACTGGTTGAGCGTATCTGAATTCAAGGCATGTACTCCCATGGGAGATTGTGCAGCACCACATAGTCCCGTCTCCCGATAACATGCTGCACGCCGCCCGGTAGAGTAACTCCTGCAGGCATGTCGAGCCAGTGGCATTAAGTCAATTTTGGCGCTATTAACATCCAGGAATCGTTCGTGGACACCCGAAGGATTTGGAAGCATACCGGACAACTACAAATTCTCGCATATACGATCCAGCGTAAAATGGCAGATCTGCGGTGGGTCTTGGAGCAAGCGTTACACGTAACCATCGTAAGCTCATCACTAGCCAATAACGGAAAACACGAACACCTTGAAGAGCCAGTCCAGACCAGTTTTTGACCAAACGGCACACACAACCGAGTAACGATATTGGCCATTTCAAACGGCTTCTATACACGCCAAACTGCGGAAACAGTTAAGAACACGCCGTCGTGCCAATGATCACCCAGGGACAAGCCCATCAGGCGCACGGTCGCGACTGGTTGGTAACCACGTCCTACAGAACATCCGTTGGCCTGATGATTCACTGGCAAAGGGACAATAGACGGAAACAGACAAAAGCTCCGACAACGAGCAGCTCCAGATCGATGAATATGGTACGCCAGGCCCATGGGCTAGATAGGTTCAGTTATTTAGACCTTCCTAAAGGAATCACCGTTGTGACGAGCAGAGCCCGACTGATAGGCGCGTCTTGAAACTAGGGAATTGATGTGGACTGTCGGACCACAACCAGCAAATCGAAGGAGGATTGTGGGATACGTAGTTTAATCGGATGACAGATTAGCCGTATGAGAGTGTACAATGAGCTATCCAGAAAAAGTATCGAGCTTTACCAAAGATCCGTTTAACGCTTGAGATCAAACCCGGAAGTGCCAAACATCATGAAAGGCAATTTGGCAGCCCATGAGAAGCTGCAATACCCAGACAGATGAGCTAAACACAACAAAACGGTGAACAAAGATAACCGAGATAACGTGTTTGCCCAAAGCTGCCATGAGAACATTAATATATATAGAAATTTATGGTTACGTATAAAAAAGTAAATGAGTAGAGAAATGTGAGTGTAAAAGAGCAAAAGAGATATAAGTCAAATTGGTAATCAGCGGGGGCTAGTTGAACAGTGGGAAGCCAGAAAAGGTTAGGAGAATAGATATTTGCGTGTTGAGCTCTGAGGGGGATTTAATTAAGCGCAAAAATAATTTAGAATTAAGGGGGTAGAATAGTATGGGTAATTGTTAAAGATGTAGACTTATTAAGGATAGAACAGATTGCCCTAAAACATAAACTGAAACCTGCCGAGGATAGAATGGATGGGCAGATAGCACCGATTGGATTGATTTAAAGTTGAGTCAAAAGAGGTTTCTGATTACACTGACAGTAAAGACACAAGTCAATGAGAGAAGGTGCATAAACCGAGAACGTGGTGAAAGCGACCCGACAAGGTATTCGCGACTTCTTGATGGTCGAGCATAACGCGTTATCGTTCATAGGGAACATGTCAGATTCATGATTTCTGGAGGAAGCCAAGGATTATGCCGGAGCCCTAAGCGTTGGAGTTGAAGTAAGAGAAGAACTGGTAATGGTCGCATGCGTGACTATTCTTCAGAGAAGCACGGCACCCACTGTACCAGGCCCCGGGAAAGATATTGATAAAAAAGATCCCTATCCTGGATGACTGTTAAGTTGACGATGGCTGCATATTGTGGTAATGATAAGCCGAGACCTAAACCCGACCATGGACCTGCACGAGCTAACCGAGACTGGACGATGATACAAACAGTATATTGCTCAGATATGATCTAATTGGTAGGCTACTAGGTGAGCGTACCCTACAAGTACCCAGAATAACCACGAAGAATGTAATAGGCCTGTCCTTCGGCGTAGGTTTCAAGACGGTATGAAGGCAGCCTGCAACAAACCGGTAACCGAGATTGACCCTGAAGCCAGGTTTACAGACAACACCGTTTTTGGTACTAAAGTACAGGTTCCAGGTGTTCCTAGTACAACAACCAGGGGAATTCAAGATTGGCATGTGGTTGATGGCAGGACAGGCAAACCGGCAAGCAGAACTATGATTACGGTCCAGAGTCTCCTTGTGCGAGAAGATCTGGAGAAGGACACGAATGAGCACGAACACTCATGGTAGTTTGACAGACACCGAAAACAACAAAAAGGGATATGGCATGCAGCCCGTTTGGTGATGGACAAGTCGAATAAAGGATACGAGGGTAAAACTGATTATGGTTTGATGGTGGAAAGTCTATCGGTGGGGTATAAGTCCGATACACAGGATGCTGTCACACCGACAGACATAGCCAATACAGGCGTATCCACAGGTGAACGATGCATGTATAGATGGGAAAAACGTGAAAGAGAGTGCGAAGCATTGCATGACCAAAATTGTGATGTGCCCCTGCCTGCACACGGCGAAGACCGGTGATTGGTGAACAACCAGCAAAAACCGACTGTCAGGCACCGGTTTTTTGTGTCGCAAAAGCGTACAGAGCTAAAGCTGTTGAGATTTTACTGAGGAGATACTAGACGCTCAACATAGGAGGATGGATAAAGTATACCACTTGGGTATGAGGAGAATTAACAGAGTGCTAGGTACATAAGAAGCAACTTTCCAACGAAGCCGAGTTGGGGAGTAGGTGAACGATATATCCCGGGCTTTTCATTGACACAGATCCCATATAAGCCAGGCGACCCTGGAACATACAGTAGCAAAAGTAGAGGCTGTTTTATTCTGAGTATAGTTGCTGATAGATGAGTTAGACTCTGGAACAAACTACACGACAAACATCGATGAACAGATGAATTTCTGTGAAGACAGGAATATTAGTTGAACCGTGGTTATCGGGGAAATATTCCAACCAAACCGGAATATAAGCTTCACTAGCCAGCTAACCAACCAATTTAACACATACTAAAAAGTTGACACATCAGAAGGGAAACTACAGAGGCAAGACAGGCAATAAGAGGGATTGGACAACCCGTGCCAATGAAATATTCTTATTTGGATTCTTTATGTGTCAAAACAACATGATATGAAAGTGGCAATTACCAGCAACAACATGTGCACAGGAGAGAGTAAAGGCCGAAGGACGACCATTACGACCGACCGATAAGGTGAGAATTCTCCGGGCATACCATACAAAACAATTTCAAGGATAACCTGGGTGCCCAATGTCTGCATGAATATTGCACAGGAAGATGAAGAAGAACAGACCGATAGAGAGAAACCTAGAGCTGGCGCGGAGAATAGACAGAACCAGTGGACGGCAGATACAGATTTGGATCCACTGGGAAAACTGACCGAAGCAAACGGTAAGTCTGAGTGAAACCACCGAGACCAAAAGCACAGATAAAACCGAGAGGTATTGATCAGAGGCACCATGATAGATCCTTACGCACGCCTGAACGAATAAGGTTAACAACCAATTAGGAGACTGTTTAGGAAAAGCACACCAAAGGTAGGAGACCTAGAATCAACGCACATTGCTCGGCAGTATAATGCTGGGTCTGAATGAAGTAACGAGGTTCAGGCCAAAACAGACTGTACCACATCAATGCGCACCAGTAGACCCAGAGGACGATATACAAGTGGAAATGATAAAAAACCGACCCATGACACCAAGCCGCAGAGTTCAGGCGAGGTACATTAAGTTGTAGGGGTAAGGAGCTTGCTCATCACGAGACCGGTTGTGGGCATTTTAAAGAAACCTTCCAGCAGTTGCTTGAGCATAGACGCCAAACCGGCTCCATCATAACAGGCAGGACAATGATCCCTGCAGCCAACGGCACAGATACGAGCGAAGAATAGATAAGTGAAGAGATACCTGGAGGAATCACGCTTATGGATGGAGGGTGTGCCAAGGCCAAAGCGTTGATGGTTGAAGGTGGACCAAGAGCCTAACGAGTAGAGTAGACAGAGGCGTTTGGGATGTTGGATTAACGCATAGCGTGTGCAAGCGGGTTACATGGTGAAAAAAAGAAAAAAAAAGCCATGGTTCACAGCATGCACGCCAGACGATCATGAAGCCCAGCCAGAGGTTGTTGATCACAAGGCAGCCGGGTGTAGCCCAGGGACTAGTGCTCCTTGGCTGCCTGACTTGTAGCCATAGCCTTAAACGAAATGGAGAGCAAGAGGAACCAGGAGAAAGAACCGGACAGCAAGTGAAACCAGCACCACACCAGTGACCATAGAGGTGTCTTAACAGTAACGTTGCCGGATACAGAGCTTGGGAGACCGAGACCACCAAGTGAGAAGCATCAGCGAGCAAAAAATATATTGATGTAGATGGAATGGAAAATAGAGGGAAACGGCAAGCAAAATCACAGGTTTAACAGACATGGTTGTTATTATGTTATTCAATGACCACTAGGTCACCAATACCTGAGGGTAATGAAATTTAACAAAACACAACAATGGTCGATATGCTGGATACGATAGTGATTTGATTAAACAGGAAATTCAGGTCAGATGAAGTGAAGACTATTTGCGTCGGGGAGACGCTCTGCAAACTTACAAGGAAATAATAATGAAAAAAATTTTGACGGTGGGCACCTCAGATGGTAAAAGCTGAGCGTGGTTGCAACGAAGCAGTATAAGGAACGAAAAAGCGATACGCTGAAAGAGAGGCGACCACGCAAACGGACCAGGAACGAGTGAACGAAGCTTCATGCAGGAGGAGGAAGACCGATGGTACAGCTGCAAAAGGGCTCGGCAGAAACCAGACCAGGAGCCCGAATGCGCCCGGAGATTGCGAATTATAGAAGAACAGTAACGCAACCGATTCGGGAATGTCCAATAGCAGAATTGGTCAGCGATTGATTAGCGGAAGCAGAGGCGCTAGAGGATAGACAGGGAGAACAGGTCTGTTGTAGAGAACATCAAAGGAATGGGGCAGACAAAAGCTGAGCCAGACGCAGGCCGCGCTTATTCTGCGAAACGGCCTGATCCAAGGAATGCGGACACAGTTCAAGTGTTGCGGAGAGCTCAAGTACACGGCGAGCCGGGCAGGAGATCAACCAGAAAAAGAGTGAGCATTAAGGGATATCAAGGGAGGTGATATACCATATGAATGACAGGTAAACCGACGAAAACAGATCCTGATGCTATCTGTCGATCACACCAGCGCTTGACAAGCAAGAAAAGTAGATAATTTTTCGCATAAGATTGAGTTGCATAGGCTGCAAACCAGGATCAGTATGTTGCAATAATTGTAAAGAAGGAGGGCATGCGATAGGGTAGGCGTGAATGACATGCGGTTGACTCAGGAATGTGATAAGAACTAAGGAAATACATTCCAAGACAAAGGCATAGAAAAGAATCCATCATATTAACTGACTAGGCAACACCATGTCGGATGGATGCGTATAGAGACGACCAGTGGTTCTGTGGGTAAGCATTCCAGCAACGAACTTGAACAACAGACTGCCGAATGTTTCAACCCTTGTCCAGAACGTTCTGTTGATATTGGGCGGGGGCATACAACGAGCACATAGTTGACCAAAATTATATAATAACAGGGGGCTGTGTGCTCAGAGGGAGGAAGCGGACCAGACATGCGGTAGTTGTGAAAGCTGGAGCCTATTAATGACTTGCAAAGCAAACCTATTGGTTACGGTAGATAGCATTGTGGTGAAAAAGATGGGCTGGCGTGGTTATGACCCAACGCCCATATGAAAATGCAAAGAATAACTTAACGTATTGGTTAAAAAAAGTGAGGAATGCCGGGTGACCAGGTGCTGTTTGCATGGATGCGTATAAAAGAAAAATACGGAGTGAGCTATAAGCAAGACCTGTAGAAGTGTTTGAAGATGTCACAGTGAGAGTATGATGGTTCCCGGGTGTGACCATTTGGATGAAGGGATTTGAGTGAGGTGATTTAAGAGTTTGATGAAATAGATGCGATTCAGACAGATGAGGCCGCGAATCTGATTGACAATGTTATGCCAACTCTATAGTAGTACTGGTTGCGAAGACCGTGTAAAACTGCAATATGATGCGGAGAGTTGCGTCGATGTGCGTGGTGGCAAGCGTGGTGTGTAGTCAGAAAGGATGAGAAGCAGGATCATGTTTTGTTAGAGGGAACTTGGAAGTGCTATGGCTGGATTATAACCACCTGCGACTGGAGTTGCCCGTATCGAGAGACGCTTGTGAGGTGATATGCTGACAGCTGAAGGATTGTGCGGGAGCTGTGCGCCAAACTGGGAGCGCCTGTGTAGACCAGTGAAATGGACTAGTGCAACACAACACATCAACACACAATACCTGCCCAAGCTATTACCACATGTGGACAAGGAAGATGGAGCCGGGAGTGGTCAGCTCAAAGGCTGGGGGCTGGACATTCGGATGTCCGTAGAGCAAAGGCCAGTACCACAAGTTAGAATATCCAGAGGCCGACCGGAACGCTAATAAATTTAGACTGGACACAATTAGACCTAATTGATAGACGTGAAAGAGTTTTAGAAGGGGGGCTGCCTTTTCCAGATATGCAGGATTCGGAGAGAGAATTGGCTTATGGGAGTTCATGATGAGAATTTGGGCACCGCATCGTTCTCCGACTTGACCCTATGAGTTGTAGAGCAGTGGCAATGGGACCGTTGCTGCAGGCCATTCTTGAAGCAGGTTTAATTCGGACCGGTGGTTTTCTCTTTCCTTGATGGCTGGTGCAACAACAGAAGGATTGTTAAGGCTGAGGGTGGAACATTCAAAGGTTTTTAATGGAATATATTCTTGTATGGGTGAAGATGTCACCAACAAGGTCGCCAGAGACACAAAGAGCTATAGAGTATTCTGAACGTGATTAGGTGTGATATAATATTGTATGGCAGGCGTATTAGATATCCCACACCGAGAAGGTCATGTTGTTGGTTGTATTGTACATCTAAAGCTAGGGTATTGTGATAGCAGAGTGTTCATTTAAATATAAGAACAGACCACCGATGATGGGAAAATGGATTGTTGGCGGGATTGGAACTCTGTGATTTTCATGGAAATGAGCGCCTGGGCATATTATTTGTTGATTCAGGTGATATGATAAGTGGTAGTTCAGAGCTACAAATGGGTGTGATTCAGACCGTTACTGGAATACTATCTCAGGGTCATGGGTGACTTTAGAATTTGATGGAGGTTCCACTTTTCTCCTGTTAACAATCTGCAGGAGATCTTTTACGGTTAAGGGACGATGGCGAAAGTCAGGCAAGACAAAGGCATGAGCCTGGATATACCAGACCGCACTTGGATAAAATAATTGTGGTAGGAAATGATAGTCTGGATTTGATGAACCTATGACACAAGGTGTTGTGGTGTTAGTTGTGGTGTTACATGTCACAGCTGGGATACGCTGTGCGTGAAGCAAACTGACACAAAAGACTCTGGGAGGCAGCAACCCTAGGTAGGGCGGGCAATTACACCCTGAACCAGATTTGCGGGAAAACACATCCAAATACTAAGTGAGTTTACAGAAAGTTATCCTGGGGCATGATGTATTTGCGGGAGGATTGGATGGCTGTTCGCTCAGGGTAATGGGAAGGATGGGGCCTATTGTGTAGGGAGCGCGGTTGGAGGACTAGAAAAGGCAGGAAGGTTTACGATTGGGGGAAAATGTAGCAAGGACGTCGAATGGGCAACTGGCAGCCGGAACGAAAAGAGTGTAATTATGGAGCTGAGCTGGTGAAATGGTATCGGTGTTGGGGTGATATTTGAAAGGTTGATTATCGGTACAGGGATGGTGACCAGAGTGACAGAGGTTTTGCCAGATGTGGCTGAACTTTCCAGTAAGACCAGTGGATTATCTGGACAGGAGAATGGCGTTGTTCAGGGATAGTGACATTGTGTGGTGCTGTTTCGAGAATTGGCGGAAAGGTGGTGGAGTTTAAGGTAGGCGAGGAAGGCTCGATAATGCCGCTGATCAATACCAGATGAGTTTTCGGATTGGAGGCGTTGTTATTCAGATGAGGCCTCCGGCGTTTGACCAGTGATGCCTACATGAAGATATGGACGCAAACTTGCTGTAGGTATTCGCATTGCAGGTAGTGTCCAGAGATAGTAAGGTTTTTAGTCTTTCCAAGGACGGCATGAGATTTTCTGCAGGCACATTGCACCAAGTATCTGGAAATGGATAAGAAGGCACACGGATTCTTAACAGTATGAGGACAGATGGGAGGAGGCGGAATATCATGCCCGACGAAACTGTGGCCAGAGGTATTGCAACTTTTATGATAATGGTTTGAACATAAGAAGACCTATCCACGAGCAGATACCTCGTTTAGATCACGGTAACTACAGGTATCGGACCACACCAGTAACGAGTCTGCCTCATTTGTAAGTGTTATGAGGTTAGCATTTTCCTGCTTGATGGATTACACCGTTGATAGGGTTTAAATACGGTTGGAGTAGTGGAGTGTTGAGTGAATATTAAGTTGGTGTTGATTTTACCGATTACAGGGTCAGTTATAGGAGGTGCTTTTTCAAGAGAAAAGGCTGCTGAGATGTTGCAGAGACATGTATGGTGGAGAGTCATAGAGAACACACCATTTAGTGCTGCATGCAGGATAAAGTTCTACTAGAGATGATGGGTAAGGATACATGGGCGTTATGGGATTGGGACAAGAAAACTTGGGATATTTATCGAACTACAGTATAAAACGAGCTTGAGTGGAAGGGTTGGTGAGTTATTGACCGAGAACAGCGTTTGAGTTAGCACACGAGACAAGGGTATTAGTTATCAAACTGATATTATTGTGGGAGATATATGCTACAGACCAGGAAGTCAAACGAGGTGAGATTGAGACTTTTTGTGCAGAAAAAAAAAAAAGCGACAGGCGGTTTTTGTGATGCTAACAAATCAGGAGAGCGCAGGAAGCACATAACGAGTTTCGGATTGCCATTTTTGAGGGAAGCTGTACTGGTGTATCAAAGTAGATAAGGCATCCAGGTACCGATTAGCCGTATTGAGCTGCGAAGATCATTGGGATAGACTGATTACAAGCGATTATGACTTTCAATTAACCGCAATATCGAGTGTTAAATAGGAGAATCTTTGTGGAGAGTTGTACTCAAAAGGTGCAGGACAGGTATTGTTGGGTTGGGAGTGGCTTGAATGACCACATTGTTTGTTAGGAGAAACACACACAAAGTGACGAATTTGACTCTCTTAGCACAAGAGAGTGCCGATCATAGTTAGGATTGCAGTTGCGAAGATAGCGAAGATGGCCTATGATTGCCTTGGGGGACGATATCGGCAATTGACCGTCTTGGTTTGTTCCACGAACGGTGGGGATGGAAGAGGACTGAGGATTGTAAGAGAACGTACAGGTGAGTAATGTAAGTTTATTGAACATAGGCGAGCGGCGGGGATTCGACGGTGAGTTGGGATAGGTACGTACAGACAGATAGCCAGCAAGGATAGATTGAGTTATGGGGGGAGATAGCGGTCCAGTGATAGGTAGCGTCGGGCAGGCACCTGGATAAGGTTTGATGGTTCGCGCCTGGCAGTTGACGTTCCCTATGCAGAATAGGAACATTGAAGAGTATAGAAGTAGTTGTTGGTCTCCTTTAGTAAGTGGTTGCGCCGATTTGAATACGCCTAAGGTTACAGCGGTGGTCGTGACCTTATCCTGAAATCTGCTTGAGGGCACGCCAGGCTAAGCTTGGGACCTGGCTCAGACTCTACTGACGAGGCTGGCAAGGTTGAGCCACGGAGGCCAGGAGGTGAATGCTGAAATGGAAGAATGTAGCCAAGAATTACCTGGAGGCTTTTCACCACCAGGTGGACTAGGATGCAAGCCGACTATGCCGGTATCTTGCCTTTGGGATGCGTCAGGTACTAGAACCTCGTTGGAGGCACCGTTAAGTCATAACTCGGTAAAGTCGGATCATATTAAGGATAGGTAAGTTATGTGAGTTCAAATCGGGCTACTTTAATAGTGTGAAGAGCTTACATCAAGGACCGTGCCATAAGGGCTCGGCCCTACAGTATGATGTATTGGCGGTGTTAGCCACCCTCAATCAAACCAACGTACAAAGAGGATTTTCCGAACTTTGTCAGACGTGGTTGATGTTTAATAGCGACGCGATAACACTGGTGATGAAATAAGCTGCTGCGGCGTCAAAAGAAAAGAAAAGCCTTTTGTGAACACCACAGAATAATGAGGTTATATGCCGAGGCAAAAAGTATAGGGTATTGGAACCGGGCATCCGGCGCCGCGTTCTTACTGTGGCCTCCTGGTGGCCATTGGTCGTACTTGCTGTGAACTACATGTTACCGGCGACTACGATGCGGTGGTGAAGACGGCTAAAAGGTTCGTGCATTGGTCAACCGGGCTGGACGCTGAATCGGTGAGCATTATAACGAACGTAGAAGCATGATTGAATGCGATGGCTGATGGTAGGGAAAGGAACGCATGCAGAGACTTTGACGAAATGAATGACGGGTTAGGTCCTGGAGGGGGACAGTAGTACTGTTAAAGAAGTGGTCCCTGATAAGACATCATCCTAGGCCTTGTGCGGCCATATATTTGATCCGGCGCTTTTGATTACGTTTGTCCCTTCAACGAGAGCCGGTCCTGAAAGGTGAAGCATAGGAAACGGGTTGGTGTTTAGGTTACATCCAAGGGTCCCCTCGGAAGAAGGCGAACGATGATGCCGGATATATGGGAGGACGATCGAACTGTTTACGATGACCGAGTGGTATAGCAGCATGAGTTGAACTGTAGTTGATAGAGAGGAGTTGCAGAATGGTTGGGAAAGACTTTTGTTAATGGTGCGTTTACTTTGCTGATGAGGTACTGAGCAGCTGTCAGGAAGGATAGTGTTGATGGGCTATGATTCGAGAGAGTGATTGCAGACAGGTAAGCTGCACGAAGAGCTGAGATTATGAGGATGAAGAATTGTGAAGGAAGGCATGACGATTCTAAACGATGTTTCAGATGGGTCTGCCTAAAAGCGGACATGGTTGGCGCCCTTTGCGAAGCCGTCAAAGAATGGCAGCCGCACAGTTTGAGTGCAGGACCGGCTTGTTGAAAATGTGTACTTTTGTTTAGGCAAGTTAACCTGAAATGCATAGAGTAAGGACATGTATGCTGCGTCGGTCACGAAAGCTGGTAATTAGTATTTACTCACGGCGTGTTTATCTGGTGATGAGTGATCAGTCTCAAGAAAAGAAGATTTGGGGCCATTGTAGGGCAGTTAGATAGCCGGAAGGATTTCGTGAGAGGCGGGTTTTGCACATGGTCCAGGAAGTTGGAATCAACGCCTGCTGGGAGCTCGGACGAACGTCCCGGGTGGAGGGTGGTTTGCTGTCCAGAAAACCGAG
>Ga0163217_1083990_pt1 | contig 13900 bp, 10 predicted proteins | sample SynspAceP_FD_185933 | JGI IMG/M metagenome (GOLD analysis project Ga0163217, IMG submission 185933) | Saline lake microbial communities from Ace Lake in Antarctica - Synechococcus sp. Ace-P (PacBio error correction) | ecosystem: Environmental > Aquatic > Non-marine Saline and Alkaline > Saline ... | reverse complement strand
AGCATTTGGATTCAATAATCCATCTGTCCTACTACCTGATTATTTGGCACATTATATAATTATAATCCGAAGCGTAGGAATTTCAAGTTTGGGCTTGCAAAACTGATTGGCAACACTTGGTTCAGCTCTTGAGTCAACCTACCATTTCTTAGTGATTCCCAAAGTCAATGGATTAATACTGTCTGCAGTTACCCATTATACTTCAGGAAGTGCTTCTTTGATGCTGTCCCTGCTGCACTTTCAAGGGCAAGTAGGCTTGTTTTCACCTTTTTTTTGGGTGATCATGATCCACACCATTAGCAGCTCTTGATCCGTAAAGTGCCCGCAGAGAGGCATCTTTCAAAATTCGTGATGTGCTTCGATTATTCATCCCCCCCGGGGGGATTCAAGTTCCATCTCTGCATCATTAAGCACTCCATCTACCACATTAAACGGAGAGCTGGAAGAGGTTTACTGAACGAATACCTCTAATTCTACGCTGGAGTAGATCCTGGCTGTCCACTTGCAGGGTGGTGATCACACTGGCAGCCGGTCTTCAAGGGCATGGTGCCACAATTGTGATCGGACGGTTCGCCTATTTGATCAGCCTTAATAGCCACTGCTGCTCGTAAAATTACCTTTGTCTGCAGTACCATAAGCTGTAATAAATAACTTCCTCTAGGTTCTGTGTATCGGATTCATAGAAAAGCGATAACGATCTATTTCCAATCACTTTCCTCTTTGCTTAAGTACCCGATATAAGCTAAATACCAAAAGTTGTGGCATTTGCAGGGCAACGCAAAGAATAAGTTCCATTCTAAATCAGTCAACTACTGCCTACGGTAGTTCCTTTGATCAAAGCGGTTGAACTCCAATGATCTTCTGGTTCGTCTGGAGGAAGTGATTCTGCCTGTGACCGTTCGGTTGTGCGACCGCTGCGGCAGTCACATTAATCCGACGAGTAAAGCTTAGTAAGGCTTCTCTTAAATTGTTGGTTTAATGAAATGAATTGTTTATTAAATTTTCAATTAAAAAAGATTCTTAAACATTAACTATTTAAGAAGTTCGTATATTAGTATGAAAATCTTACAGAATTTTTACTTAATATTTCTTAAAATCTATATAAAGGAAAAATTCTTGTTTCAACGAATTGATCATAATCAATGTTCTTAATCGGACAAATCTTTCATTGTATTAAATCGTTCAAAGGCAATTTTGCTTCAACAAGAAAAAATTAAAAGCTGTTAAAGTCAATTCTGAATTAAAAATAAATAATTGTCCTCCATTTTAACAGTATTTTTTTCATTTAATGGAAAAATTATGACCAACCTTTTTATTTTTGGGCCATTTTGGTTTTTTATTTTCCCCCTTTTTTTCATTTATAACTAAAAATCGATTTAATTAAAAAAAATAATAGAATTATTCTGTATAAAATCTATTTTACAATATATATTTCTAAATCACAAAATCCCGTTGCCAACCCTAAAAAACTAATCCAAATAACAATTCTTGTTCCAGCGTTTCTAAGCACAGTCATCCCCAGCAAACAGGAGAAGGATAGACAAAATTTAGTGACTTTTTTAGGGGGAAACCAAAGAAAAGGCCAAACTTTGGCTCCAGGCATCATCGGATTGTAGCATTGTACTCCAATCATCTGGAAAAACAGGGAGTTGTTGATCCTGTTGCTTTTCTCCTAGCAAGCAAGCCCTCTCCATTTATTTGATACCAAAAGTCTGCCATGCATAGCTTCCTGGTTCTCAATCCAATCTGAAAAGCATTAAACAGGGTAAAAGTTACATTGCCACATCAATAAACGGATGAGCTTTAGGTGCGAAAATCTCGGCGAAATGATTGGTGGGAAAACTTTCAGTTTTAATAAAAAATTCGCAAAATTAGTAGCGTAACCAGGACAGGATCGGCTGTAACGGAAACAGGAAACTAATAATCCCACATAAAAAACCCTATGAAAAACACGCACATTTTAACGGAACGCTCGTTTGTCTTTAAATTCCCAAGCTCATACCGGGAGAAAAAATTAATTTTTATGGAGAATGCTTGGTCGAGCCTTGTTGATATTGCACTCGTTTTGAAGCTTGTCCTAAGGGCAGAAGTAAGTATCTAGCTGAATACCTACCTGGATCTCAGAAGACCCTTATTCCGCATGTCTCAGGTGAACTTGAAAAATCATGACCAGTCGACTCGAATCGAATTACTTGCTGGTTGAAGCGATTTATTCTGCCAAGGGAAACCTCTGTAATTCAATTTTTTGCTCAGTGACCAATTGGGGGGGAAGGAGAAATTTTTTGGTTTACCGGAATGACCCTCCAAAATGGGGGTTCGCAGATTTAAAATGACAAGGGAACTTTTGGAAAGCCATCGAAACCCAGAGTAAACTTTGAGCAGAAAATGAGCGCAGCATTCTTAGCCGACTATGGCTTTTTATTCCAAAAAAAAATAAATCGAAAGAGGCCAAAAGCCTTGGCTTGGACCTTGGAGACCAATCTCCCGTTTTTGTGCCTGTGATCAATGCTGGGAATTGATTCCAGTCCTCCATGGAGTTATCCTGGAAGCCAAGCCGAGTGTTGGCTATTTCTAAGGAAAAAAACCTTGGAATTTCAAAATAATCTTCGTGAATTTCAGCGTCGATGCCTATTTATGCTATGAAATCTGATCACCAATCGGGACTTTGGGAGGAAGATAAAAAAGAAAAATAAGGACCTTTTCTGATCTGGAAAAAAGGCTGTCAAATTCATTAAATCAATCCCTTATTTTCGGAATGAAATGGTCTAATAGGATTTCCCAATACCGTCCATCCTTTGCCGATTCCATTTAAAAGTTAAATCTGAGTCTTGGGGTTCTTGCTTGCTCAAACGATTGGTCAAAAAAATGATCATGCAAGTTTGACTGTATGGTCAAAACCCTTTTGGGACAATTTTTCAACCACACTCCTGAGATTTTATTGGAGCAGCACTCTTCAATGATCAATTTGCAGAGAAAACCTGGATCTGGCGAGCGTTGAATGTCTTTTCTTTCATTATTATTCACATTCAGATATCACCCAAGCAGCAAAACCAGAATTATCACGAGCCTTAATGCAAAACGTGAGAAACAAAAAGGTATTGAGAAACAAGGAACTCACTCATTATAACCCTTGGACTGCCTGGGTGTATGAATTAGAGATGGGGACGGTCGCCAATTCCATAAGCAGCATTCAGTCTATTCCCAAACGCCTTGCTACGGCTGGAAGAATGGCAATCAAAGCTTGGGAATCTCTTTGACAACTTCTCTCGCGTCTATCCCTTATCTTAAAATTCGATACTCACAATCAGCCCTGTTCGGCAATCAAAAAGGATTGGAGTTGCAGAAAAAACCAAACTCAGCAAAAGCCCAACATGCGGGGCTTTGTGCCATTCTGGAAAGACGATTTTCCATCAGTCAGCTATCCCTGCTTTACGAGATCATGATGCATGAATTACCGTTGATTTATAGATTCTATAGTTCAGATCTAATTCAGCCAACAGCGAGGCGAAAGTTACATTTTGGCAAAAAATGGCAATCCTCACCATTTTTCAGCGAAACACAGCCTTAAAGTATAGAAGAATTCGAAAGATCAACCTTGAACTTGCCACCAACGACCTCTCAACGCCAAAACAGTTTCCAGCCCACCTCAATTCCAAGAATCTTCTCAAAAACTGAACGATTGAACTCCGAATTTGATTTTTTCAAGTGGAAGTCAAGAAATTAGAGCTTCAACTAGATAAGTTTGACCAGTTAAAGTAATGTTTTCAATCTGCCTCGGCGGACAAGTTCTTTCAAATCTTCAGCAATTTTAAAATTCCGCCCTCTGCGGACAAGTCCTTTAAATTTTAAAAACAATTAATTGAAACCTTAATCGTCTTGCAATCCTCCCAATTCCCCTTACCTCCTTCAACACGCCCAAAATCCGGTTGATATGGTACTTGGGGACCGAAGCGCTTGAGAAAAAGCTGAAGTAGAAAAATAAGCCAATGATCGTTTTGCGATCGGCTACTCTGCTGCCATGGCTGTCATGTAATGGAAGCAGAGGAGTTTCGAGGATCAAAGTACACGGCAGAATTTGATGAATGGAACCATTTTGTCTGTATCCAAAATCGATCGAGGAAGAGCGGACCAGACCGTGACACATCTATATGGATGCAGGCAAAGCGATGGGATTGCAGGGTGGCTGGCCACAAATGTCTTCTTGATGCCAATCAAAAAACCCTTTTATGGCGCACCTATTTCCCAATACCCAATGGAAAAAATCTGCCTCGCCAATATTGCCCGACGCATCTGAAGAAGCACGAAGATCAGTGGCCGGGAAAGCGGCCGAGCTTTGGCAAACTCACTGAATCCAGCGGAGATGAAAAATATGGAAATTGTGTGCGAGCTCAGGATTTAGATCCCGATTGAATTGCCGAAGTGATCGCAAGCTCATTCGCACAATGATCCCGGAATGGGGAGGAATGAATCGAATCCCAAATTTCCGGATGGCCTGCCAATCTGGCTTTTGTCCTAGACTATGCACTTTTAAGCAAGGAATGAAGAACTTAAGGGAAGTTTTTTTACCTTCGAAAGATGGGAAATGGGTGGGAATTTACGAATCAGTTAAGAGGTGGCTTTCGCGTTTTTCCGTCGATGGAGAATGGTTGCTCCCCAACTTTCGAAAAATGGGGTATGACAATGGACAACTAGTAGAATTTTTTCAAAAGCGTATCAGATTCAGTCAGGACCCATTGTCTTACGAGAAAGTAAGCGAAAACAGTTGCTTGGGATCAAGATCGAAGCTTCAGGAGGAAGGTGGTTTTCACTTCCGCCCAAGAGGCAGATCTGAAGGTTGGAAGGGAAATTTTACCCACGGGGGACCTTATTGCGAGCTTGCTGAAATTTATTCCAGGCGACATGCCCTGTTTAGTAAACTCTATAACCTCAAGCCTAATGGAAACTTGGGAAGATCAGGTTCAATATCCTATTCCAAACCAAGTCCTATTCAGCGATGATTACTGAGTTTGGGATGTCGGAATCAGATTTTATCGCAAGGCTAAACGAAGTAAAAAGCTAATCTGATGAAATCAGAAATCAACGGATCTCCCGGAGATGGGATGATAAACATCTCAGCGGTTGGAATGGATTACTCAGTGCAGGATTGATCAGGCTTATTTTGAACTGGTGAAAAAACGCACGCTAGAGCTCGCTTGGGACAACTTAATTTTCTTAAAAAAAGCTTTATCTCGAGGAGTCTTGCATCGCGCTTATAAAAATGGAAACAAGCCTATACTCCGGATTTTATGGAAGACTATGCGGCAGGTTAATTCCGAGCTAGTCGGATGGGGGTTTGAGGCCATCGGGAAATCCAGATGGCTGAACTTTGCGCAGGCCAGCTCACTGATCTTTCTGTCTTGAGGAATTTCTACGATATTCAGATGGCTGCTTCTTTTCATAATCCAAAAGCAGAAAAACTCATCCGCCAACAAAAAAGGAGCTTTCGACCCAAGTGATTTCAGCTTCCAACTCGTGTAATGGCTTCCGAAATCTCCACCGGCTTTCGCTATTTACCTATGGAAAATAAGTACCAAGAAATCGCCTCAAAATGTCGAGGAAGGAAAGAACTGATTCTGAAAGACCTGGATCCTTGCATTGGGCAAAATTTATTTTAAGAATCCCTGATCCAACTGCCGAATGGCGATCGTGGGAAAGGGCACAAGAAAAAGCATTGGGCTTTGCAAAAAGGCATATCTCCCAATTCCCTGGGGGATCGCTTTCTCCGAGAAGTGACAGAAAACGTTGCCCGATTACTTTTAGGAAAACCCAGATTCGTGGAAATCTAATTTATTCTTGTTTTCGATCATACTTGGCCGAAGAACCGGTAAGTTCGATCGAAGAGAGATGCTATTTCACAACTTCCCTATTTAGGCCTTAATCGCCTTGGAAGCCTTTTTGGGGAGATTCAAGATTGATTCCTGAAGAAGGGAAATAATTTCGCCCGACATCACTTGCCGGTACGATTCCGCGATGTTCAACCGATAGGGATTCCCAAAAAAAGCCTAAAACCAGAAATCAATCTCGGCATCACGAGTCATCGTGCAGTTGGGCAAGCGGGGAAAGTCCTGACTGGATCATCGGAAAGATACATAATAAGGCCCCACAGGCTACGAGGCCAAACCTATTTTGGAGGTGTTGGACAATCAGCCAAGCGTGAATCCCATTCAAATTCCGGTTTGGGTTTGGATGGCAGGACATTAGTGCTGCCATAATTGGAGAAGTGGATGCATGCACTTTGCCAGCAGAGGATTGAGACTTAGCAGTGAAAGTAAGGTGCAGCTCACCCGAATTTTTGATGCGGAGACGAGTAAATCCCCTTAGATGACCGAGAAAAAAGATTCGGAAGCACTTGGAAAATAGTACAGAAACTGAGCATGATGGCTGCGAAAAATACTTGGAATAAAAACGATTCCATCCATCTTAAAGAGTTTGCGTGACGAAAGAGGCCATTCTGTTTTGAAAGTGCGTTGCAGGAAAATATTCCGCCAAAAAGTGGAAACACGAAATCCGGGGCTGGTCAAAAGGAAAATTGCTGAAAGTAAAACCTGCAATTGAAGAGATCTTCCAACTTTGGCTTCCAAAACCCGAAGCAGGAAACCATCCTGAGAAATACTTGCGGGGGATGGCCAAGTATTTCCAAAACTTACCTCAATGAAAAAAGGGTAGATTTAAACCACGATTTTTGGAGGAGGGAGATTTCAGAATCATGTGCCCTTGAAAACCCTGAGTCAAAAACGGGATCTTCGAATCCTTCAAGGTTATTGTCAATCGATTCCTGAGGAGAGCCTGAGAAGAATGCCGCCAAACTTTCCACCTCTCAGAAGCCGCCTTTTCTAGATTTGAAAACCAGTTTGAGAGAAGCAGACTGCCTTTTCTACATGGCGGTCCACAGGTTCCGGCAAAACGGAAATCTACATCCAGTTGATTCAAGAAGTGTGGGCTCTGGCTCAACAGGCTTGCTTTGCTTTTACCGGAAATCGCTTTGACCACTCAAGGATCGTCAGCCGACTAAGAAAGTTATTTGGAGTCAGATGGGATGTATCATTCGAAGTATTCGGATAATGAGCGAGTAGAGTTTGGAATGGGATCTTTAACGGGTCATTTTCAATTTGTTAGTCGGCGTATTCGCTCCTCGATTTTCTTCCTTTTGACAGCTTGGGAACTGATTGATCATTGATGAGCGAGACATGAGTCCAGTTTACAAGCAATTTTCGATTCCGGCTCCCCGATTTTCAGGGCCCGCGATGCGGCCTATTATGCTCGCCTATTGTCATCAGGCAAAAACACTTCTGGGAATCAGCGACGTCCATGTCATTTGAATTCGCTATTTTAATGCCCAGCAGGGGAAAATACGGCTATGTAGAATTGACTCATCGATTTGGGACGCGAGGCATGCCGATGTATCAGTGTTCAGACATTGGATGTTGACAAGCGGTGAAAAAACCTCCTCAAGCTGCTCCACTTCGAATGATTGCGTGAGGCGAATTCAAGAAGCATTGGACAAGCAAGGAGCAAGTGTTGATTTCCAAAAATCGCCGCGGCTATTCTCGCTTATATACAATGTGAGGATTGCGGCTGGACGGTCAATGCGGTCAATGTTGATGTTCAGCCTTACGTATCATCAGTATTCAGAGGAAGCTTACCTGCCAGTGTATTTGGCTGACAAGGAGGGAAAAGTCCCGAGCTCCTGCCCGGCCTGTTGGGTCTACCCAAACGCACTTACCATTGGAATGGGGAACTGAGGCCAATTGAAGATCATTGAGTTTGCTTTTCCCTGCAGGCAAGAATGGGAAGAATGGATCTGGATTACTACGTCGAAATAAAATATGGCTACCAACGACTTAATTGGATGAATTGGCGGCTGGAAATCTCGTATTTTGGTCGGTACACAGATGATTACAAAGGCTTGGACTTTGGAAGGGTGACTGTAGTTAGGGATGGATGGGAGATCGGATTCTGAATTTTCCCTCTTCCGAGCTGGCGAACGAGCGTAGTCAGCAAATCACTTCAGTTGCAGCCGAGCAGGTCGAAGAGAGGAAGCTAAGGTCAGGTTCATCATTCAAACTCGGAATCCTGAGCTTACCTTTACGACAAGTAATCAAAGGGGATTATAAAGAGTTTTCCGGCATGAAATGATCGATCAGGAAGAAATTCTATTTACCTCCCTTACGTCAAGCTGATTTCAAGATCCACCACTCGGCATGCTGAGCGCCAAAGTAGCAGAAAAAGCGCCGCTTCACCTCCACCATGGTATGTCTGAAATAGGCGTGGAAAAAGATTGTTTAGGGCCTGAAGAAGGAATTATCAGCCCGAATCAAAATCAATATCAGTTTGAAAGCTTGATCAAAATTAGAGAAATCAGGTAATTCCCAAGCGTATTTAAAAGAGCAACTTGCGCCCATTTATTTGAAGAGCTTACGCGCTAGACCAGAGGTTCGCTCGGTCCGAATTTATTGTGGTGTGGATCCGTCTTAAATTGAAAAAAACTGTCCGCCGAGGCGGATTGGGAGATGAGAGATGGGAGATTGAGAGATGGAGATTGGAGATTGAGATTGGGAGATTGGAGATTGAGAAGATAGAGATTGAGAGATTGGAGATTGAGAATTGAGGGTGAGAGATGGGAGATGAAGAGATTGGAGATGGAGATTTGGGAGATTGGAGATGGGGATTGGAGATGTGGATAAAATTTCTTGCTAGCGCTGATTTAATTCCCGCTGCCGTGGAAAGGGATTAAGAGACTTTTCCGGAGTATTTAAAAGGAAATTTACAAAAGCCATTAAAATGGGCACACACACTGAAAAAGCTGAACTATTTAAATCACAGTTCGTTAAAATCATACGCCATTAAAAGCCACTAAACATGCGCATGCTATGAAAGCGTCTGAATTTGGACCATAGAGGAAAAGCTTCTTGAAAAATCAAAAAGTATGGCAGGGAATCGCAGAATACAAGGTCTTTCCAAGTCCCTTGATAGAGGAGCATTTGAGCGTTAGGTCAACGAAAAACCTAAGCTACCTGGGAATGTCACTTGTGAGTATATGCAATCTCTTCCCTAAATCTAAGTTAAGAGTCCCAGAGATTTCAATTGAAAGAAGGAGTATTACCAAAGAAAAAAAAATACGGTGTTGAAGATCTTGTTTGATGTCAACGTCCTATTGAGTTTTTCTTAGAAAGAAGCCAAAGCAAATCATATAAATGCCATTTTTGGACGAGCTAAGATAATGAACAGGACATTTCTGGATTCGTGCAGTATTTCAGTTATTCAGGCCTGCATTTTTTACCTAATCAAGCAAAGGAAAACCGTGGTAACTCGGGATATAAAAATATATAAAAAATAAAAAAATAATTATATAAAAAAAATAAATTAAAAATAAAAAAAAAAAAAAAATTAAAAAAAAAGAAAAAAAATAAAAAAAAAAAAAAAAAAAAAAAGAAAAAAAAAAAATAAATAAAAAAAAAAAAAAAAAAAATTAAATAAAAAAAAAGAAAATAAAAAAAAAAATAAAAATTAATAAAAAATAAAAAAAAAATTAAAGAAAATAAAAATAAAAAACAAAAAATAAATAAATTTAAAGATAAAATTAATAATAAAAAATTAAAAAAATATAATAAAATAAAAAAAAAAAAATATAAAAAAAATATAAAAAAAAAAAAATTAAATAAAAATTAAATAGTTAAAATATAAATATAAAAAAAAAAAAAAATTAACTAAAAAAAAAAAAAAAAAAAAAAAATAAATGAAATAATAAATATAAATAGATTAGTTTTTTTCATGTTATTTTACAGAATTCGACGTTGATAGAAGGGAAGTTTGAAGATGTCTTAAGTGCTTTTAAATTCTTCTCATTCCGACATAGAAGATTTCTATCCACTACCACACGGCATGAGAAATCAATGGATGCTATGCCTCACTTCTGACAAAGATTTCCTGAGAAAACTTAGCAAAGCCATTTATCCCGTTATCACTCCATATGAGTGAAAAAAAACGAATTGAGTTTTGAATCCAAACTCCTTTATCGTTTTAAACAGCCAATCACCCCATATTTTTCAAGGGATTTCTTTAATCAACCAAGCTGCGGGATGTTCAATAGTTCGCGTTAAATTTTCTAATCAATAGTCAGAGGAAAGCGGATTGCTTATAATTGAGGACCTTGCTTAATTAGTGCCCTTGTCACCATATTATTTACCAAAGGTAGTTCGCATTAAAACCAAAATCCTGCTTCGCTGATTTTATCATTCGACAGATTTCGACTTCAGGCAAGATGCCCACTGCTTACGCTCATTAATCAGCAATGAATGGAAACCAAAAGCATTCTTTTCTTATGTAGCTATTGAGCCCCCATTTGAAGCCATATTTGAAGTTCTCATAGCCCGCTTCACCGCGAGCATCATAATCAAGCGAGTATTGCAAAGTAAAAAACCAAGTATTTTCAACGTTTCGCTATTCAGGTCTTGACTGTTTTAAGATTGTGGCTTCATTTACTTCCGTCATACTCACTATGAGTACCAAATAATCTGATTCTTACGATTTGATCCTCAAAAAATCAACTTCTACAATTAACCTATACTTATTACCTACTATCTTGATCTAAGCCCTAATTCCCCTTTATTAACCTTAGCGGCAGGAAAGCTATCTAGAACTTCCTGATTCCTATTCCAAATACTGCTTTTTCAAAAGCCTACGCTCTCCAATGTCGATTAACTTTTACCCCGCATCAGAAATTGCTTTTTATCGAATGGAAATAATTCTTGTGAGATAAAGATAGTCATCTAACGCAAAGAACTAAATTATTTTTTAAAAGTTGGTATTTTACCAACACTAAATTGGATTTAAAATCAATTCTTCTCAATAAAACCGCCAAAACACATCACATAGCCTTTGCTCCAAGTCCAGAAAAACTGGGTAATACATCTGGATTTGTTCTTCTTTCTTCTCATAGTTGAAATACTCCAGTTCGTTTCCAGATTTTCCGCAGCACGTTTCCGAAAAAACGATCAAATTGTCAACGAATTCAGGATAGGTCAGTCCCCTTCCATAAGTAAAATTGGCACATCTCATTCTCCATCTAAAAAACTACGATCGGCGAAATTCCTTCCACACGGCGGATCAAAGCTGTGAATGCATGAATTCTTCTTTTCCGTCAGGCGGCATCTTTTCGCTCATGAGAACCAATACTGGTCTAATCCTGCCGGAATCGTTGAAGAAATCGGCTCCTTTTAATGGGATTTTGAAATTCAGCTTTTCATAAGCGCTCTTTTTTGAATGGCTGGCCAAAGCTGCAAGGTGGCCTCCTGCGGAAGTCCTGAAATAAAAAGGGATCTTACTTCCTGTATCCCCACCGTAATTTTCGATGTTCATAACCCACTTTGACAGCTGTTCACTGATGCGAGTTCCATCGAAGGCACGGCTGATTTAATCTGGGCCAAGGATAATCTCATGATCACCGTGAGCCACATCTCTTTCGAGCCATTTCTACCTTCCTAGAAAATTAAAATTTCCTCTGTTCCCTTTTACCCAACTATTCCCCATGGGAATAAAAATCATCACCTGGAGATCTTTGTTCTTCTTTTCTGGATAGGAAATACTTCAACTTGTTTCTCTGGAAGATTCTGCTGGGAATCAGCCTCGAGCGTTACGTGATGTTTGGAGGTTGAAATAGGCTGGAAGGCCAACTACTAAAGACTATCAAGAATATGATAGGAAGGGAAATAGAATTTCATGGGTGAATGTTTGTCCAAGAGAAAATAAAAAAAAGAGACGAAAAATTGTTGTTGACTCAGCTGATCAAAAGGCTGAAGGCTATTTCCCTCGCAATCGTTATGACAGATTGTCATTCAAATGTTTTTAAATGAAATGACTTAATTTTGGTAAAAACTTAACCATGAAAAGGACTACCTCGATACTCGAATTTTAATTTTCTCCTCGATCTTCTGGTTGCCTCATATTCCTTTTTTCTGACTTTTTCCGTGTTAGCAGTGAAGATGGAAATTTCGATTTCCCTTGAAAACTGGAAAAATCTCAGAAATCTGTATGCTTCTGGCAAATCCTGGCAGTAGATCAGTTCGATGCCTTTACCAATGCCTCCAGCGACCATTCAGGAAAGTCTTGCTCACGAAGGGACAGCGTAGAGTCGGCACGCCAATCTTGGCCGTATTACTCCGAACGGCGAAAAAACTGAAGCGGGAAAAGTGCGGAGATCCGCACGTAATTTTGCAGACCTAAAACCAACCAAAGTAAACTCAGAGTCTACAGCTCCCAATCGAATTGGCCAAAAGCAAAAATGCTGAACGACTTCTGCGCATACGACGGCAAAAAACATCGATTTGGGAGAGCAAATAATCGGGATGAGGGTAGGGAACTTGAACAGCCGCTTCTTTAGGTTAATTGAAACTCACAGCTTCACTGGCTTTTGTGCTGCGCAATGGCGCTACGCAGACCTGAAAAAAAGAGGACTCGAATTCAACGGGAAAAAAAAATGCTCTCAAAAAACTGGCTATTGTGGGTCTTGGAAAGTGATTCAACCATTCTAAAAAAGTAAAATATCAAAGGGAACCACGATACGCCTGCTCCAAGGAAAAAGGGGGAAAATGGTCACCCACCTCAAATTGCCTTGGCAGTTTTACGGACAGTACTAGCGAATTCCTCTTGGAATTAAAGGTCGAATGAATATGATATCTCAAAATGAAATTGAGGCCCAGCCATTCTCTATCATGGATAGCTACCAAAGGAGACTTTCGAAGCTCAAAGTGACGCAAAATTTTCCTATTCATGGATTCGCAATACAAAGTTTACCATTCGAAAAGCCAAGTCACAAGGGCTCCGCCCCGACTCTACCCAACTTGACGCTTAGAGGCACAATATTATTTCTGGAAGTCAAGGGAAAAATGCATTTAATTCATTACCCAGAAAGGCTACTGATCGATGATGAATTGTCCTTAAATGAATCAGGAGAAGATTCGGTCAAAGTGGGGATACCGAAACTATCAAAATCTGCGGAAAAATTTGGAAGGAAATCAGTCCTGCCACGCAAATCATCAAGCAGGGCCTATGAAAGTGGTACGCTTATTTTAGCAACTCGCCAAGAAGCACTTCAATGTTTTGCCCGCGGCACAGCAGACCATTTGTAGCAGCTATTGGAGTCACCCTTTAGCAATTTCCCACCATGTTCTATTTCCCCTCTTGGATTCATGACACTGGCTCCAAATCTCCTCTCCTTCTCGATGGATTGGTAATCAAGCGAACTTCCTCATGTCCGGTTTTTTACAATCAGGATCAACCCAATCCGAATCAACCCATCGAATCTCTCGCCAGAAAATTTCAGTTCCGGGGCATCAACTGATTCCGATTCCATCAAACCCAGCAATTCCAGAGTAGGCAATTTATTAATTCTGAACCCATTCTAAAAACGCTAATATTTGGAAGACCCGAGAGTCAGGCGTGAGTTCAAAAAATCGCTTCACAGGTATTTTATAATGTAGGAGCATCGATTTGACCGGAGTTTGATAAAATTGGAATAGATCCAAGAAAAGGAAACTGAATTTATTCGCTTTTCAAGATTATGTTCATTGGTAGGAAAATTCCCAGCAGAGCTGCTCCAAACAAACAGGTATTATTTCTGCGGCAAAGGAAGCAGCCAGATCGAATGCTGCAGATTATAGGCGAATGTTGATCCCAAAGTGACTACTGCCAAAGGTAATAAAGGCCCAAAACTTAAGGTAGTTGGGCTATTACTACCAAAGGTCCGGATTGCGGGAAATTTTGGACCCAATACGAATAGTTATGCCTCAAATCCCAATACCGTGCAGGGGAAAAAATGAATGGGGAGGGCGAACCCCCCCCAAATCTTCCTTGCCTTCTTTGT
>Ga0163217_1097434_pt1 | contig 13901 bp, 19 predicted proteins | sample SynspAceP_FD_185933 | JGI IMG/M metagenome (GOLD analysis project Ga0163217, IMG submission 185933) | Saline lake microbial communities from Ace Lake in Antarctica - Synechococcus sp. Ace-P (PacBio error correction) | ecosystem: Environmental > Aquatic > Non-marine Saline and Alkaline > Saline ... | reverse complement strand
TGTGTCTGCGGAAGCTCGCTTCCAGCTGAAGGCGAGACCGTCATCGGTGGCAATGCTCGGCAACCCGTAGCAAGCGCCAGGCGCACAGTGCCAGCAGCCTGCGGGCGGGCTCTGCCAGGCCGCTTGAAGCGGAGCCAGGGCGACCCAGGGCCTGCAACTGGAAGGAGCCGCTCCTTTGGAGCTGACGCCTTCAAGCTGCGCGTCGATACCCAGCCTTCCGCCCACCAGGCACGCCGTTCATGAACGCTCGTGTGCCGCCCACGCTGCCTGGAGCTGTCCGCGTTGCCTTGACGAGGGCCGCCTCCAGCCGGGTTCCAGACCTGCAAGGGCATCCCTCGAGCGATTCAGAAAAAAAAGGCAGATCAGGCCACGCGCTACAGATGGTTGGACGGCGCGCTGCGGTAATCGGGCTCGTTAGCCAGCAACCACTGTGGCCTGCTCGGCCCAGAGCAAGGGCCTGCAGTCGTGACGTCTGACAGGGCGGGAGGCGTCCGCCAATCCGAAGCAGGCTTGTGCAGCAGCGGAGCCAGCAGGCGCGCCAGAGCGCGGAAATATGGCCACAGCTCGGCATCGAAGCGGGTCCTCTCTTCCAAGCGCACCTCCTCGCTGCTCCGCGGCTGTGTAACCGATCGTTCGGGGCTGCGATTCCTGCAACAGCAGGGCCGCGTTCTGGATCAGGCAAGGCTGCTGGCCGGACTGCGCAGTTCGAGAGCAAGGCGGCTGGAGCTCGACGGAAGCACGCAGGGCTGCGCAGCGTCGATGTCTGACTCAAGCCGTAACGCCCGACCCGAGGAGAAAGGCCGCCACAGACCAACTCTTGGATCGGCCCCAATTCGCCGCGAATCCCCAGCAATCGGCAGACGTCGGCGGCCGTGATCAGGCAATGCCTGCCAAGACGTTTGCAGATCGGCGCCATTCGTGGGTTTTCGCCTGGTAGCTCGCCACTGGCGAGGTATCCAGGGCTGCTCGACACACCCGACCTGAGCCACCAGACCAGCCGGTATGGATCAAGGCCTGGCGAGGGGCCGTAGGCCCGCTCGCCCGTCACGCCGCCACGACCGCTGATCAGCCCATGCCGCATAGCGGCTGATCTGCATCCGTCCGTCAGGCTGCGTGTTGCCAGAAAGCCTTGCAGGAAGAGGCGGGCCCCCTCCCGCATCACGACTTCCATGGCGAGCAGCCAGTCCGTCGGCCAGGCGGCCCTGGGAAAACCATCAGGCAGGGCTGTCTGGCCAGCCAAGTCGCCAGCTTCACTGGCGTAATCCAGTCCTGCACGCTGCAAAGGCGCCATCCACGCAGGCGCTCGACCGCCACTGCCCGCGCCGCTGCCTTGCTGGAGCCATGGACCTGTGTAGGCCACCAGCCCATCAGGATTGGTCAAAGATGGAGCTGAGAGGGCGTGCGGAAGAACGCGCCGCCTCAGCATCGCAGGCTGCGATGTTGCAGTTGATCTCTGCCGCACCACACCACAACCGCCGACGCCGATGTCGACAGGGTCAGGGCCACGTCAGACCAGCACCAGAAGGGGCGCCCTCATGCTCCAAGCAGGATTCGCTATCTATGCATAGTCTGCTTGCTCGCGCTAGCGGGTCTTCTCAGCATCCGCTGACTCGTAGACCATCCATCTTCGCTTTGCCCCAACTCCCGGCGAAAACCCTTCAGAAACCCTTCCAACCCATTCCCCCTCCAGCCTGCGCAGGAGCTGATGCCAGGGCTCGCTCGAGGAAGACGCTGCAGTTGTGGATGTTCGTGAAGACCCAACTGTCCAGGCCAACTGTGAGGCTGATCCACCTGCCCCTGAGCGCTCGCAGAGTGATGTTCTCTATCGGCTTGCTCTGCATCGGGACCGGGAGTGGTGGTGTTTGCCATGCGATTCGCAGGCTGCATTCTCTGCTGGTTATCGAAACCCAGGATCGATTCAGGTCTGGAACTGCAGGCGCATCGAACGCCCTGGAGCGTGAGGTGGATCGCTCCGTGGCCCGCTACTGAAAACCCGCCACAAAAACCAGCCTGCCGGACCTGCAGCTGCAACAGGGGAAGCAATACGATCCCACGTAGTACACAAACCCAAAAGACTGTCGCAAAAAGCAAGCAAGGAACGATCATTCCAGGCAAAGGCTGAATAAAAGGGCACTATATTCACCCAATCCTTCCTGCCTGCCAAGGAGAGACACAGCTTAAAATCAATAGCCATAAAAAGCTGTGCATAGAGACAGAATCCAATTTGAATCAGTTCAACACAAACGGCAAGACCTACACGCGGGGACCAACAGTGCTAAGTGCAACCATTCACACTACTTCGACACGTGGAGCCCGGGGTAGTCAGAACCCTGGTCGAAGCGTTTCGATTCCCGCCAGCCCCGCCACAGTGCGTACCGCCATGGGGTGCTGGAGCAGAAATCTGCTTTCATCCCCCACATCTCGCCTCCGGTTCGAGGCCAGCTGGGCTACAGTGTTTGTGACGATCTGTGCCAGCCCCGTCGCCGGCCCTCAGCTGGAGCGTAACTGCGGCTATGAGCCTGAAATGGGCTCACTGGATGATTCTGATTTCATCTGGCCGGCGGCTGGGCCGATCCACCGGGACTTCTCAGCCTGATCACCCTCCCACAACGCTGCAGTCGCGCGCAGCAAACGCGTGGGGGCGCGGGATCGGCTGCTTATCTTTTGGTCGAGAACGGAGGGGGCTGCAGCCTCAATGTGCGGCTGCAGGCCGGAACCGAACCGAATGCCTGCCCTAGTATCGCTGGGTGAATGATCAGCTCCGAAACCAATCACCGATTCACCATCCCTTGGCAGAGCCTCCCTCCCCAGCTGCAAACCAGTGGCCGGGTGGCTCCAGCCCTGAGCACCATCAACTGGCCCGCAGGGCGGATGGCGAAGGATGCCGTGGCCCGCCTCGGTGCCTGCTGGGCCAACGGAGTTCAGCCGCCCACCGCCAGCTTTGCCGGCCGCTGATTCAGCTGGAGAAGACCCCCATAAACTGCTGCGTTCGCGACGTCAACGATCGCACGAATCCCGCTTCGCTGATGCCCTGCCATGGAACGATCCCTCGACTGGGGTGTGGACGGCCCGAACACCCCCACCCGGCGCTCAACCAGTGGCGCGTCGTGCAGCACCACGAGCCGTGCGATGCAAGCGCGGCCAGGTTGCCCTGGTCGGGCCGATGCGGAGGCTACGCCACCTGCCGCGCGGCGGTGCGCTCAGTCGCCAGTAAGCCTGCGCTCTGCTCACGGAGGCCCACGAAGCATTGACCTATGCGCGGTTTTTATCTGGAGAGGGCTGTGATGGCCTCAGACTCCCGACCAAATGCCGTGTGATTACATCTCCACTATCGCGAAGCGCATGGTTCCAGCCATCCCGATCGCCTGTCATTCCGCTGCGCCGCAACCTGCCCACCACCCAGGCCCTGTTTGACTGATCAGCCTCATCTCGACAAGGCTCGCCTGACGGTTCAAAGCCCAAAGCCGCCATCTCGCCCTTAAGCCGCAACGCCCCCGACTGCTCCGATGCGCTAACCTATCTGTTTGAAAGCCGGCGCCAACGTCGGATTCAGCGTGGCGTGCAGGAGGCGAATCACTCGCCTTGCGGCAGCGGCGCCAGCGGTGAGGCCACCTTCATCTCTCGGGGGCAGATCGTACAAAAGCCACTGCCTTATCAGCATCTAATCCCCAGGCACGCGATCATGCACGCGGAAAACACATTCCTGCAGATCGAGAGCAATACGCAAGCCTCCCTCGATGCGGGCATCACAAAACTCTCACTCGAAGACGCCCCCGCTCTCCTGTTCGAGGTATCACCGTCGCTCAATCTGACCTCGCCCCCTTCGAATGCGCTCTTCGCCGCGACAGCGAAATCCGCCCATCAGCTCAAACTGGAGCACGCCCATCCCGAGATCAGCCCAGAATCAACAAGGCCTGGATCGAATCAGCGCAAAGGCCCTCCAGCAGTGCCCCCGCTTGGCCTGGAAGCCGAAGCCGACTTTCCCAGTGCCTCCGCACCGCTGAAAGCCGTCCCCTCCCCCCACGCACCTATGCAATCGTCCAGCGGATCTCCACGGCATCTGCCCATACCGACTGTGCAGAGCTGGTCGCGAAGCCCACCGCCGCTTTGGCCCCATCAAACGAGGCTGTCCCTTACATCCCTCCCTGCAGCGCCGCTGCCGAATCACTTCGCATCTGGTGCCGCAGCATGACCGCCGTGCCCCGGCAACGGCGCGTCGGCCAGCTCCACGCCCGTTTCTCTCAAACCGGCCAATCGCATCGCGAGCCGGCTCGGCCAACAGCGTCACATCCTGTCGCCCGGCCAGAGAGGTTGATCACCACCTCGTGCCGGCGCCAGCGTCGGACAGAGCGCTCGCGATGCGAATGCATTGAGAGGAAAACGGCGGTAGCTGACCGCACGCCCGTGCGGGGGCCACTGGCGTCATGCTGCCGGCACGCAAGCCTAATGTTGATCGCAGCGCGGCTGCCAGGCAGGATGTAATCGCGACCACCCTTCGTGATGGGCCAAAGCGCCGGTGGGCCTCGCGCACAGCCCTGCACACGTCGCATCGGGCAGATGCCTTGGAGAATCCCGCTGGACACCGATGCATAGGTGCGGGTGGGAACGTGACCCGCTCAGCGGGTGGCGAGGCCTGGAGTCGGCTTTCGGCTTCCCAGGCCAAAGCGGGCAACTGCTTGAGGTCCTGCCGCTGACTCTCGTATCCAGCCCTTGTTGATCGGCTATCTCGGAGGCGCGCTCCAGTGAGCTATGGGCGATTCCAGGCTGCGCGCATAAGAGCCCACTCGAAGGGGGGCCGACTCTTCAGATTGGAGACGGTATCACCTGCGACACCAAGGCAGATGCCGGGCGCGTCTTCGAGTGCAGAGTTGGATGCCCACGCCATCGAGGGGATGCTTCCGTATTCTCTCACCGATCGCATGAATGGGTTTCGGCGTGGCCATGATCGCGCCCTGGGGATTAGATCTATAAAGCCCGGCTTGTCCGCGATCTGCCCACCGAGGATGAATGTGGTCCTCACCCTGTGCGCCCGCTGCCGCGGCGAGGATCGCCTCCTGCCGCCACGCTATCCGGACGATGTCGCCGCGGCTTCAACATATAGGTTGCGTCTCAGCAGTCGGGGCGGCCGCTTCGGCGAGGCGCGCTTGGCTTTGACCTCCAGGCGAGCTTGGTCGATGATTCGCGCTATCCAGTTCAAACAGGCCGGGTGTGGCCAGGTGCCGGCCGCCGAGCAGGATGGAACAGGCGATCGGTGCTGGCTGGAACCATGCGCTTCCGATAGGCTAGATTTGTAATCCACACGCATTGGCTCCGGGAGTCTGGGCCATCACCAGCCCATCCTCCAGATAAAAAAACCGACGTCTAATAGGTCAATGCGTGCCTCAGCCTGATCAGCGCGCTGCAGGGCTACTGGCGAACTGAGCGCACCGCGCGCGGCGGTGGCGTAGGCCATCCGCATCGCCCACCCAGGGCCAACCTGCCGCGGCTTCCATCGCCCGCCCTCCGTAGGTGGCCGCACGACGCGGGCACTGTTGAGCGCCGGTGTGGTTCTGGCGCCGATTCACACCCCTCGAGGGAATCGCCATGTGGCAGCATCACGAAGCAGATTCCGTCCGATCGGACGCGCGACGCAGCAGTTTCTGGGTCGTTCTTCACAGCTGATCAGCGGGCCGCAAAGCTGCGGTGCCTGAACTCCGTTGCCCAGCAGGCCTCCGAGGCCAAGGCCACGGATCCTTCGCCACGCCCTGCGGGCCAGTGATGGCTGCTCATGGCTTGGAGCACCACCCGGCCACGGGTTGCAGCTTGGGAGGAGCCTCTGCAGCGGATGTGGAATCGGGATTGTTTCGGAGCTGATCATTTCACCCAGCGCTCTAGGCAGCAGTTCCGGTTCTTCCGCCTGCAGCCGCACATTGAGGCTGCAGCCACCCCTCCGTCTCGACCAAAAAAGATCAGGCAGCCGATCACGCGCCACCAGCCGCGTGCCTGCAGCGCCACTGCAGCGTGTTGGCGGATGATCAGCTGAGCATCGGGATACGGCCACCGCCGGGCCAGATGAATCAGCGAGATCATCCATGCCTCCCCATTTCAGTCTCATAGGCCAGCAGTTCACGCTCCAGGGATTGAAAGGGCCCGGCGCCGGGGCTGCAGCAGATCGTCAACAAAAACAACCTTTAGCCAGCTGGCTTCCGGAACCCGCCGGCGGAGATGGGGCTGGAAACCAAAGCAAACCTTTCTCCCACACCCCCTATGGCGTACGCACTTGGCGGTATGCCGGAAAATCGAGAACGCTTCACCATGGTCTGACTACCACGGGCTCCACCTTGTCGACTCAGTCTGAATGTTGCGACTTCAGAACTGTTGTCCCGACCCGTGTTCAGGTCATGGCAACGTGAGTATTGAACTGATTCAAATTGGATTCTAGTCTCTATGCACAGCTCTGCGCTATGGTGATTTAAGCTGGCCTTTTCACTTGGCCGCAGAGAAGACTTTGGTGGAATAACTGCCCTTCATCACACATTGCCCGATGAATCCAGCTTCTGCTTGCTTTATGCGAACAGTCTTTGGTTTTGTGAAGTCGTGGGATCATTGCTCCCCGTGCAAGCTGCAGGTCGGGCAAGGCTGGTTGGTGGCGGGTTTCCAGTATCGGCCACCGAGCACCAACCCCCACGCTCTCCAGGCGTCATGGCCGCCCTGCAGGTTCCAGAACCTGATCGAATCCCGGGTTTCATCACAGCAGACGAACCTGCCAGCGCGAATCCCATCATGGCAAAACCACCACTCACACTCCGGTCCGATCCAGCATCAAGCCGATCTATAACACCACTCCCTTGCATAAGCGTCTCGGGGCAGGTGGATCACTCCCTCACCCAAGTTGGCCATGACCAGTTCGGCGTCTCACCAATCCACCAACGCAGCGCCTCTCCTCGAGCGAGCCTGGCCGCAACGCTCCTGCCGCAGGCTGGAGGGATGGTGGAAGCGTCATCGAAGGGGTCCGCGGTGCAGGGGCCATAAGCGAGGCCGATGGTACCTACCGAGTCAAGCCGAAATGCCTTGCAAGAAGACCACCGCTAGCCGAGCAAGCAGCCTGATGCATAAGGATGAGGGCGAATTCCTGCCTGACGGCAGAAGGGGCGCCCCTCCTAGGTGCTGTTGCTGCCGTGGCCCGGACCCTCTCGCCATCGCGGTCGGCGGTTGGTGGCTGTGGCGCAGAGCCCGCTCAACCTGCAACATCGCAGCCTCGATGCCTGAGTCGGCGCGTTCATTCCCCCCACCGACCCTCTCAGCCTCCATCGATTGACCCAATCTCTGATGGGCTGGTGGCCTACACCAGTGGCATGGGCTCCAGCAAGCAGCGGCGCCGCAGTGGCGCTTCGAGCGCCTGCGTGATGCGCCTTCAGCTGCAGACTGGATTACTCCAGTGAGCGGCCGATTGGCTGGGCTTCCTCAGACCAGCCTGCCCTGATGCTTCCCAGGCCCCCGCTGCCCTGACGTGCGAGCGCTCGCCAGAAAAGTTCGTGATGCGAGGGCCGCCTCTTCTGCAGCGCTTCTGGCAGACCCCAGCCTGACGGCAACAACTGTCAGATCAGAGCATCGCATCGGCTATCAGCGGTCGTGGCGCTGACGGCGAGCGGCCAGCCCCTCCCACGCCTTTACCATACCGGCTGCGTTCCTGGTGCCTCAGGTCGCGTGTGCTCGAGTGCAGGCCTGATGTCTTCCAGATCGCCAGAGCTCAACAGCGAAAACCCGACGACTGGGCCGCCAATCTGCACGTCTTGCCAGGCATTGCCCTGATCACGCCCGTGCCGACGTCTCTCGCGATTTGGCTGAGGGATCCGCGATATTGGGCCGATCCAGACGTTGGTTGGTCTGGTGGCGCCCTTTCTCCTCGTTGGTCGGCTACGGCTTTAGTCCGACATCGACCGCGCCAAGCCCTGCCGTCGCTTTTCAGCTCGAGTCCAGCGCCCTTACTCTCGGGAACTGCGCAGTTCCGGCCAGCAGCCTTGCCCTGATCCATAACCGCCTCTGTTCAGGAATCGCAAGTCCCCCTAACGCATTCGGTTCACACAAGCCAGCGAGCAGCGAGGAGGCGTGCGCTTGCACGGAGCAGGAACCGCTTCGAGCCGAGGCTGTCGCCATGATTTCGCGCTCTCAGCGTCCCTGCTGGCTCCGCTCTGCACCCAAAGCCTGCGCGGATGGCCGACCCTTTCCCGCCCTTGTCAGCGTTCACGATCAGGCCCCTGCTCTGGGCCGAGCAGCCAAAGGCTGTTCTGGCAACGAGCCGCGATCCGCCAGCGCCGCCCATAGCTCCAACCCTCGCTCAAGCGCCGATGGCGCATCTCTGCCCCTGATCCTCTCCAGCGTATTGCCTCACAGGTCTACCCGGCGGAGGCGGCCTCGTCAAGGGCCAACGCGGACCAGCGCTCCAGGCCGCTGGCCGGCACCCGAAGCCGTCAGAACGGCGTGCTGGTGGCTGAAGGCTGGCTTACTCGACGCCACTTGAAGGCTCAGCCTCCCAAGGAGCCGGTTCCTTCGTTGCAGGCCGCTGGGTCGCCCCTCTCCGCTTCCAAGCCGGCCTGGCCCCAGATCCGCGCCGCAGGCCGCTGCCCTTGGCAGCCCTGTCGCCTTGTCACCGGCTGCCGGCAGGCCCATATGGCCACACGACGACTGGTCCGCCTCAGCTGGAGCGGAGCTCCCGCAGAACAAGGCAGAACCGCCTCGGTGCCGGGCCGGGCTGGAGCTGGCTGAGCGATGGGGACAGCCCAGTTGCCTGCTGCTCCCATGGGCTTGACTCTCGACCGGGAGCTGCCGGGCGTTTTGGGACCTGCCGATCAGCACGCGGCTCTCACGAGCAGACGCCAACGCACCGCCTGGTGGTGAAAAGTTTGTGGGCTGGGACTGTGCTCGATCAATCCTTTCGAGCCCCTGCGCGCGCCAGCGAAACCGCGATCTTGCCCTCGCGGCGGCTGCCCCGCCTAAAGCAGACGCCTGAACTGCACCGAGCCGTCCCCTCTATTCTGTTGTTGCCCTGGCGCGGGGCGCAGCCGCCCCTTCCAGGCTGGCGGCGGCTCTGCCGTGGCATGAGCGAATCTGATGCCGCCTGGCCGCCCGTTTGCGGAGGGCGCCCCTGACCCTGCGGCTGCGCAAAGCCGAGTGGCGCTGCTGAGCTCCTGCCGGCATCCGGAGCGAGATGATCTCGCCGGGCCTGCCTGATGCTTCCTGCTCACGCCCCGCAGCCTTCAGCGCCGCACGCGCCCCTGAGATCTGGCCCTAAAATTCGACTCCCATGGTGGCGTTTGGCGATGGTGGTGGATGCAAGCGCAGACTGGGGCGATAATCTGGCGCAGAAGAATATCGCGGCCCCAGCCGCCCACTTCCGGCCCGATTGGAAGCTTCCCCGGGCCACGCAGCCTCCATCTCGACATCATCCAGAAGGTCTACTCCATCCTACCGCGCTATTGCGTCGATTGAGCTGGCGGCCAACAGCATTCTGTAAACGCCTATCTGCTGATCTGGGGCGATCTGCCAGCTTCGACACTGTCCGCTTTCGAGGAACGATGTCCAGATGGCACCGTCGGTGAGTCCGTACCGCGACATTGATAGTGCTTCCGGCGACGCACCCGAGGATGCGCTCCGTCGAGCGGCCGCCTCTCTTGGCTCTTCTATTCACGCGCGCCCTCGACTTATCCCGATATAACATCGTTGACGCGTGATGCGACTATCGCCAAGATCCCCACGATGGTGGCGCCTACAGCTTATCCGCAAATGCCAAGATCCCATCCAGCCCCGCGACGATCTCCCCTATTCGGCCAATTCCTCTACATATCCCGACGGGAGCCCGATGCCCGCCGCTCGGATCTCGACGCCTGGCCTGCATCCTTCACGCCGACACAGGCCTCAACGCCAGCACCTTCAAGCGCCGGGTCACCCAGCACCTCTCAACGACTACGCGGTGGGCCTCGCAGTGATGAACCCCCCCCCCATGGCTTCCCCTCATGCGGCGCCAATGAAGACGTGCTCGCCAGGCTCGGAAGCAGATCGACGGAAACCAGGTGAGCCCTACCTGGATGGCCATCGCTGAACAGCAGAAGATATGGGCTTGTCACCGCGTAATACAAGTGAATGATCCCCGCCCGTGATCCTTGCAAGGACTGCGAGCAAACTCTTCAACCGCTTCGGCCACGATTCGAATGTACGACCTGCCGTCGCCTGAGGAGCGGCCGCACCGGCTGGCCGCAAGGCCATTCTACCCCAATGTCGATTTGTATTCAGCCCTCGTCTACCGCAAGCTCGGCATCCCCGCGACTGTTCGCGACTTCGCGATCCCCGGGGGCGGGCTTGGCTGCCCACTGAAGGAGCAGCTCATTGCCAATCAATTTACCGCCACCCAATCTATTACGCATTTCGCAGAAGCGGGCCCTGGGATCCCAAATTGCCGCGGGGCGGTTAACTTGGCATGCACCGGATCCGATCGCATTTGACGCTTGTGGGTATGATACCGCCGCCAGAGTCCATGACAAGCTAGATCTCCGCCTGCGCGTCTAGTACTGGCCTTGACCTTCCAAGCAGCTTTCACACGCCATGAGGCTTCTGCCTCACTCCGGGCCAACGCCCACCTGCTCGGCGCCCCGCCCATCGCTGGCTGTTCGCCGCGGTGATCGGCGTACTGGTCAACGTCGCTGGACCGCCAATCTCCGCCGCCGTCAGCAGCGCATCGTCCGAATTATGCCGCGCCCTTGGGTCTGCATCCCCGCCGACGCGCCTCAACTGCTCTGGAAGGAAGACATCATCCCGCGAAGCCGAGCCTGCTGTTCACCCTCGGCCGATCCTGTGCTGATCCGGGATCCTCTCCTGGCTTGTGATCCCCTTTCGCCAGAACATGCTCATCGGCTATGGGATCGCGGATGTCTCTGATCGCCTCAGCGCATCCATCCGATCGCCTGCTGCATGAGTGGCTACGCAGCAATAACAAGTATTCGCTTCTTGGTGCGGCTGCGGGCGGCGGCCAGCCGATCAGCTACAGATTCCCTTCCCCTGCAGGGCTGGCGGTTGTGATGATGAGCATTCGCTCAGCACCACGGAATCTCGTCACCAGCAGAACACGCCCGATCCTCACTGAACATCTGGCCCAGCCGTGGCTCCTTATCTTCTGATTCTTGCGCTCCTTGGCGAATGCGAGCGCCTCCCTTTTCGACCTTCCCAGCAGAAGAGGAGCTGTGGCCGGATACAGACGAAATTCGCATGAAGTCCCCCCTTTTCTCCTGGCAGCTGAATCAATCTGGTGCTCTCGGCCCTGTTGGTGGCGGTGCTCTATCTAGGCGCTGGGCTTCCCGATCCGGGATGGTACCGGCGGATGCCAGTCCGTCGATGGCCCCGTCGTGCAGGGGATCACGGGCTCATGGGATCTCCATGACCGGTCAAGGCCAACCTGCTGGGTTCATCGCGATCTGCTGCGCTGACCTCCCGTTGCGGATGACCAACTGGCTCGATTGGTGGAAGTTCCTTGCTGCCGAATCGCCTTGTCAATTGCTTGGCTCCGACCGCCGGATGAAGCTGGCCTTCCTGCTCTCTTCGCGTTAAGCAGCTTCGTCCATCATGAGTGAGTAGAAGTACTCTCCAGAACTCCCTCCAAAACAACTCGTCCGCAGCGGCTCAGTTACAAGTTTCGGTGCCCGGGTAGCCCCTCTCCCTCTCACCTTCCGAAACTTCTCCAGCCAGTTCGGATTCCTCAATAAGTCGCGATTACACCAAGAGCTGTTAGCGCCGCTCACAATCCAGCCCATGCCTACTCGGTCACCTTGACCACCTGAGCCGGGCGCCGATCCACCGTTCAGTACCCTACGAGAAGCTGATCCGTTCAGAGACGTTACCGGCCGGATCCACTTCGACGTCGACAATGCATCCTTGTGAAGTGTGTGCGGGTGGTCCGTATTCTAACCTGCCGTGGTGGATTGGCGAGAACAGCAACAAGAGAAAATAGTGAGTAACTACTGCAATCGATTTTGTGTTTGCATCTTCTGCGCAATGCGTGGAGTATGCCCCACCAATGGCCTCTCATGACCGAAAGAGATGAGCTGCGGCCCTTTGACGCCACCAGCCTCATACTTCGACAATGTGCCTTGGCCGGCTCCAACGGGCTCCGTCACCAGTACCGCCGTCACCGCCTTCAAAACAGCTGGCCTATCTGCCCAAAGTGAGGATGATCCCACGGCGTCGATCCACCCGGCCCGGCCGCAAGCTGCCCGAACAGTGCTGGCTGAATTCCAGCGTCAAAATGGGGAGTCCAAGCCTGATTGACGATCCTTCCACCACCAGAATTTGTTTCATTATAATTCTGTCGGCCCCGTGTGTTCTTCCACTCGGCGTGTTCTGGCTCCCAACATCGTCTTATCGCCTTCGGCTCGCGCGTTTTCGTCGGGCGGGCGCCTCTATCTGATGCTCAACGCCAGGTTCGTTGCCCTGCCCAGGTGCTGCACCGTCGCCGCTTTCAACGTGCGTCCTGTTTGCGTCATTGCTGGTCAAACAAGAAGAGGCGATGGCGGACATTCCAGCTAAGCTTGGCGTCGCCGCCTTCTCCGTGTGTTTGCTCGCCTGCTCCTGTTGCTGCTGCGGTCGATCCTCACCACGCCATGGGCGGCGGTGCCTGCCCCAGTCCGATCGGCGATGACGCCACTCCGGATTGGCAATTCCATCTCTTCACGACTATCTCCTTCCTTTTGATTGGCTTCGTGTGCTGCTGATGTTCGTAATCGTGCAATTGTGCTGCCAGGCGCAGTACTTCCAGGTCGACATCGTCACCGTGATTAGCCGAATCAGCCTGATCGAAAGTCCAAACTCCCCGCTGATCGATACCCCCCCAGCTGAAACCCACCGCTCTGGATACCCAGACGATGATGAGAGCCAATTCATGATTATGCCCTTGCAAGTCCATCTGGCTTAGGGCGATTCTCTCTGCCACAGGGTGGTCTATCAACAGCCGCAATGCTTGCGGGTGGATGAGATCGAGTTGTGCTCTAACGCCGTCAACATCAATCCTGATTGGCCTCTCAGCTACATTCGATGGCCAGCTGATCCGCTGTCAGTGATTTGCCATCTTGGAATCACCGTGCGCGGCTGAACGGCTGTGGGCCTGCGATCCTGCTCTCTCCTATCGGAACCGCGAAACCGTCATATGAGCGCTTAACATTCTGCGTGGTTATCTCTCAACTTTCTCAGCAGCTTGAGATGGTCGCTTATCTGCGTAGCATAGTCAGGAGGCCCAGCACGAGGGGCCACTCTGTGCGCCGATCTCAAGGCCAGGCATGAGTTCACTTCGCCACCCAGTGGTGGGCCGCCAACCCCTTCCCGCCTGCTGGCCACAGAACGCGCCTGCCATATCTCACCGTTCTGCTCGGCGGTTGGGTGATGGCACGTGCTGGCGCCGCCAGCACCTGGCCCCTGGGGGTGCGATCCTAGCTTCACGTGGGTGCACTTCGTTTTCCTCACGCAGGCCGCGCCATTGCTGTTCTTTCGACAGGCACCCGGACAATCTCTGGGCATCGGCGCGGAATGACCGCTTTCCTGGGAGCGCCGCATGATGGACCGAGGTGTCGTCGTACCCACGTGTGATGCCCGCCCGACGGACCCAGCCTGCCTGACGGGCAAGGTGCATGCATCGGCCCTCAAATACTTCTATTTCCGTCCTTTGCTTGGGGAGATAGTTGACCCACCGCCTGTGGAACTGAGGAATCCGATCGGGAGGGGAGTTGAACCAGTTGCCGCGCGGATTGCCTGGATTTTTCATTCCCCACTCCGGGGACCGGCTCCAACTGGGGGGCTATTCGGATGGGCGGGCGGGGGGGGGGGACGATTTTCCTGCACCCCTGGGGGCCATCGAATTTTGGCCATTTTTGGATCCTCTCTCG
>Ga0163217_1084617_pt1 | contig 13901 bp, 10 predicted proteins | sample SynspAceP_FD_185933 | JGI IMG/M metagenome (GOLD analysis project Ga0163217, IMG submission 185933) | Saline lake microbial communities from Ace Lake in Antarctica - Synechococcus sp. Ace-P (PacBio error correction) | ecosystem: Environmental > Aquatic > Non-marine Saline and Alkaline > Saline ... | reverse complement strand
ATTAAAAAGCCATCAACCCACAAATAGAAGAGCTGGTTAAAATATGACCAGTAAGTCCGTTAACAAGGTGAGTTTTATGAGTTGGAGGTCGATACCGATCTTCAACAGAGTTCAGCGTATAACGGACGAATTTTAGCACCAACAAAAGTAAAGATCGCACTTTGGAATTAAGTGGAACATTTTGCCCCAGGCATGGGTTGGCTATGTCTATTTGCTGTACCTACTTATACTTTAGGTGGTGTATTAACGGCTTACTTTGGTCTTTCTGTCATGGAAAGCCTTATTGACATTTTCTTATTGCTAACGTGATTTCTATTTGGTGCCATGACTTTAAACGCGTATCCGGGCACCAAGTTCGGTATTCCTTTTCCCGTGTTACTGCGCTCTCGTTCGGTATAGTCTGGGGCTTAATATTCCTTGTTGATTCGTTGGCTTTGTTGCTGTTTGGTTGTTTCGGCATTTCAAACTATGTTTGGTTGGCCTAGCAATATCATTTGTTTCTATCGGCTATTTCTTCTGGCTGGGCAAGCTATGGTGGCGTCGGCGAAGTCATTCGGCTTCTTTCCTATTATGGGCCTATCCAAATGGTTGTGGCTGATTGTGAGTGCTGAGTCTATTAAATGGTTAGAAAAACACTATTCGGCGCCTCTATTGTTGATCGTTGGGTTTTGGTTTAATGTTTTGGGCTAGCGATTAAAGTGTCTTTTCACTGAAGTTGCTCGCCATCCCTGCCAAAATCGCTCTGCAGACGCTGGTTTTGGGGTATTTCTTTGGTGGTATTAACGCGATGGTGGGTTCTGGGCAACCTTGTCTTTGAATTATTCCCGATTTAGTCGTTATGCAAAATCTCAAAAGATCCAGATTATTGCGTCAAATCTCGGCCTTTGCGGCAACCATGTTCTTCTTTGCCCTTTGGGTTGTGGTTTTGACGGCCGCTTCGACAAGTTTTGGTGGTTGAAACCTTTCTGATTCCCATTTCTTTGATCGGTAAATTGGACCAGCCCTTTTTCTGGGTTGCTATTGCCATTGGTATTGATCGTTATTGCACAATATCCACAACACCGCTCCCAATATATCGTTTCTTCCTACAATGATTTTTCCAAAAATCGCACCTAAGTTACATTAACCATACACGTTGGTGTCTGCTTACTGGTGTTGTAAGGTATTTGCTTTAATGGGCTGGGAATTATTTGAAAAAAATGAGCTGGATCGAAATCCGATGGGTCAGTGTTATATTGAAAGCATGTATTCAAACTGGGCTTTTAGGCCTATTTTTCAAGCTTATTAGGTCCGATTGCCGGCATCATGATAAGTCGATTATTTTCTTTGATCAAACGCCAGCATTTGGATTTGGTCGCGCTTTATCAAGAAAGCAGCCTATACCCAGCATTTAACCATGCAGGATTAAATTCGCTTTTTGCGGGGGGCCTGTCGTGCTTTACTTTTAATCGCCGCTTAAAATGTGTCTCTTTTTAGCTGGTTCTATTTAGCTTACGGTGTTCACTGGTGCGTTTTAAACGTGCGCTTTGTATTACCTTCTTGCCTAAAATCACAAGCCGTTTCCTGTTCAGTGAGAACAGGGAAACAGCCTATGAAACATTGAGTGTTGTATCTGCTTGGCGATGCCTTTCCGCATCGCAGCATTTTTTCTGCCATTATTAGAGTGAGTAGAAGCGCATCCTTACTGTTTTTTTTGATGTTTCTTTTGCATCCGCACTTTACTGTTTATTTTTTTATAAAAAGGACGAAATCATGAGTTTATTATTAAAGGGTGGGAACGATCGTCACTCACCGAAGAAAACCTTCAAAGCGATATTCTTTGTAAGGACAACAAATGTCGAGAGATCGAGCATTCGGTGATAATCGGCGAACAACCAGAAGACGTTGAAATCATTGATGCTACCGGAAACTCATCATGCCTGGTGGCATTGATTTCCACACACTCACATGCAATTTACCTTTTATGGCACCGTGGAAAGACGATTTTGCTTCTGGGCACCGCCCGCCGCCTGGCGGCGGCACCGACCACCATTCCATTGACTTCGTCATCCCCAACCCTCAGCAGTCGCTTCTTTAAAATGCCTATCATCTAAATGGCGGACTGGGCGAAAAAAGCACTTCGAATTAACAGCTTTCATGTAAGCGATTTACTTGGTGGGATGACACTGTTGCAGAAAAATGAACCATCCTGGTCAAAGACCATGGGCGTTAAAACAGCTTTAAGGCCACTTTAATTGGCGTATAAGAATGCCATCATGGGCGAACCGATGATATTCTGGTAGCGAGCTCACAAAATGTTTGAACTTTCGGCGCAATTCCAAACCGTCCATGCAAGAGAATGGCGAGCTGGTTTATCACTTACAAAAACAAACTCATGGCAGAAAAGGCATACATGGACCAGAAAGCGCATTCCGCTTTCTCGCCCCTCTTTCCCCGAGTGAAGGGCGAAAGGCCGCAAACCGCGCCATCAGCATTGCCAATTACAACTCGGCGCGCCAATCTACCTTGTTCATGTCTCCACAGAAGAAAGCCGTTCGATGCGATTCGCTACGCTTAAAGACCACGGCCACCACCGTATTTTGGTGGAAAATTCTTAGCGGGTCACCTAACCGTTTGCAGAAAGCGGTGTATCAGAAAACCCAGATTGGGCCACCGCGAGCAGCGCATGTTTATGAGTCCTCCTTTTAGACCCCAAAACATCACCAAGATGCACTTTTGGAAAGGCGACAAGCCGTGACACTGCAAACTTTACCGCCACTTGACCATTTGCGCCTTTTGTGCGAAACAAAAAAGCCATGGGGAAGACACTTCCACGGCAATTCCCAACGGCACGCCGGTTCGAAGAACGCATGATGGTGTTGGTTGGGGAAAAGGGCCGTTAACCAAGGCAAAATTCACCATGAATGAGTTTGTCGCTATTAACCTCAAACCAACACCGCCAAAATTCTTTAATATTTACCGAGTAAAAGGCTGCATTCGCGTTGGCGCAGACGCAGACTTAGTGATCTGGAACCCAGCGGCACAAAGACGATTTTTCCGCGAAAAACGCATCACTCGAAAATTGAACACAGTATTTTTTCGAAGGCATTTGGAAATTTCATGGTGATTCCTGAAAAACCACTGTTTATGTAACGGGAAACTTTGCATGCACAACCAAATACCTTGATGGTTAAATCGGGTGAAGGGTAAAATAACGTAGATCGCCCACTTTATGCGCCGTTTTTGAATCACTTAAAAAAAACGTAAAGAGCTTGAACAAAACCCCGTCGCCGTAAACGCTGAAGATCGGTTTTTAAAGTGTTATTTTCAGCGTTAATAACACAGATAACGGATCTTAGTGTCAGGGAATGAGTGCCACACTCGTGCGAAGTCCTACCTGATCCGTTATTTGTGCGATTTTTTTTTAGGAGAGGCAGAGGTTAACCGAAGGCATAGGGAAGATGCGAAAAACAAGCCTCTTGACTCAGCGTGTGAGATAAAAAACCTATTATTTTGAGCGTGAGTGCGAATGTTGAATTCTGTACCCATTTTAAAAACCGCATAGATTATGCAAATTACAAGAACGATCGAGTTTCACGGCAAGTGTCTTTATTTTCCAATTCATTGCCCATAAGAATGTAAACTCAAACGATTATTCATCAAGGGTCATTATTTTATGAAAGGAGTCATTAGATATTCAATTTGTTTCCGATATTTATGTTGCCCTTGCGTGCGTTCCGTCGGTCTTTTGGCAATCTTCAATTAAAGCATTAGACGAAACTAAAAAGACACCATTAGTGCAGACATCACCTTCCAGCCATTTGAAACTCAACCAGAAATGCGTTCCGAAGGGACAGATTTTTAGCGAGCCACATCACAGAGAAATACGGCATTACCAAAGCGCAATCAGATGAAAAAATAGAGCCATGATTCAGCCCTGGCAAAGAAGTCGGCTTTGGATTTTAACTTCACATGCGGAAAGCCGTATGCGCAATTCGTTCGACGCGCATCGCTTATTACATTGGGCAAAATTTAGAAGGCAAACAAGCTGCTGAACTTAAAATGGCGGCTATTTAAAGCGCATTTTACACACCAACCAGATGTTAGCGATTAACAGTACCTTGGCAAATTTGGCGGCCAGGGGCGGTGAATTCTTGATCCAGCGGCGGCCGAAGGCCTTTTTTTTAGAAAATGCATTTTTACGAAAGAAGTGCGTAAGCTAGAAAACAATGCACAGCATGGCATGCTGCCTCGGGTTCCCACTTAGGATTGATTAACAACAAGTACGCGATTTCTGGCGGCCCCAACCGCTGATACTTTAAAAGAAAGCAATCGAAGACATCCTGCTGGAGGCAAAACTAGGCTAGCCGCGTTTTCCTTAGGCAGTTTGTTCTTATACGGGGCTCAAGGCGCCACAGCGTTGATAACCGATATAGGAGCGCAAGATCTGCTGGTTGGGGAATACTGTCTTTTAGCTCGGGATAATCGCACACAGAAATCAGAATAGGCGTCGCTCTTGCGGTAGTGGTTTTTACGAGAAGGCGCGCTTGCTCGTTCTTCTTTTGAAAATGAGAGAATACTTTCTAGAAAATGGGCATAACAACTCTAGGAAAGTATTTATCCTGGCGCATTTGGCTCATAAAAAGGCCCCCACGGATAAAGATAAAATCATGCAATCTTTTAGCGGTGGCTTGTATACCAAATAACGCTTTTCGCTTCCCGTCACCATGACTTCGTCGAGGCCAATTATTTCCTGATCTTTTACAAAACGTTTGTGTTGAATTCCTTACCTTTGATCCGAGACACTTTCACATTTCAACGGCACTACCCTGTGTGTAGAAAAAATACAGTCGGTTCGCGTGTTCATTGTTTGAAAAGAATAATTCACTTTTTACGAACAAAGGTGCATCTCTAAACGGTAATGGTCAGTCGTTGCCAATCAAATGTCATTAGCCCCAATTCATAAGTTAGGCTCGAAAGCTATTTGCAGTTGAATTCGATCCATGGAGCGATTTTTTACCTTGCTTAAATTAGCCATCAATAAGAAACAGTGCAACACCTAAAAAGACAAATACCGGAAGCAAAGGGCCAATCATTCAAATTTGATAAAACGTTGATTGCGCAACGCGGTAAAGAGTGCAAACCCAAAGCGGGAATAGTATAAGAAAAGGCGAGTAAAACGACTCGGCCCCTACGTCATTACTATTGCGGCTGTTTTGAAGCACAAAGGTTGAACAGGTTGTAAAAAAATGGGTTAAAATAGAGTCCGTAAGCCAAAACCCACTAGCATGCCATTTTCACTTTCACCAAGATCTCCCCAAATTTCAACGTTATGGGCAGTAAACCCAAAGGGTTGCAAACAACATGATCATAAAAGCACCAGCATAATGCCCCTAAAAGAACGTCCCCCATTCTGCACAGACACCACATGTAAGCAAGTAACATACAGGCCACCAAGAATAAGATAATCACCGGGATTGCCATTGCCAACTCCCCTGACGCTGTTGTTGGATTAAACAAAAAAACGATCACAGCCCCCCCGATGAAAACTCAGAAACAAACCCCACAACCCGCCATAATGGCGCGGCTTTCTTTCAGCCAAAACTCTGCAATAAAAAAAACCCCCATCAAGGGCACTAACGTTTATAAAGCACAGACGTTTTTAATGGCGTGGGTCGATTTTCGCAATGCCACAAATAGACAATTAAAAAGCCCACCAAACGCACCACTAATCAACACATAAATGAAAAAGCCGCTTGCCGCGAAAGAAAAGAGCGTTGAAACTGCTCCGCTTTTACTCCACCCTGCACGCTGCCAACTAAATACAGCACGGAAAACAAAATCAAACATCGCCAGCAAACAAAAAACGAAAGGCAGATGTAGAATCGGGCTGCAAACGCCCACCAAAAAAACCAGATACGACAAAAGATGACGCCATCAAACCAAGCCCAAACAACAAAAACTAAAGGAATGAACTCATGGACGTCACCTTCAACTTTATTTTCCGTCAACAAATTAGGCGCCAAAAAAACGAATAAAAAGATGTTCGAAGCACAGCGGTTCAAGGCTTGATTATTAAATTCCGAACTCAAGATTACGGTCAAGCAACTCGGACTTTCAACCAATTTTTTCGCTCACCTTGACTGATCTCTAATAATAAATCCGCATTTCACCCAAGCAAATCGTCTGTTCCGCCTTCTTTCAACGTCAGCATAAGATTCTTCAAAAAACACGGCCTTGCGGATTTTGTATGGGAATTAAAAATGCCCTAAATTCACAATCCGCATCCGTATATAGTCGCGCCATCAAAAGATAAAGAGTGAAATTAGTCATCTCCCTTTAACACCCTTGCAAGTCGAAAACTACCCTTTCCTTTAGCGAACAGACGATAACGATCTTTAACCCACTATTTTGTGGCGTATTTTAGATTATAACTGTAATGGTGCAATAGGCCCCATTTCCACAAAGCCTGTATCTACCAATAGCTCAAACCTTTCTATTCGTCAACAAAAGTCAACCTGTGGGATCTGGCCACTTCTCTTGTTCGAAGTTATTTATTTCACACCCAGCCCCAACTTAAGCTGCACGTCATTAACGGAAAAGGGGGAACGGTTTAATAGCTTCAAACGTCAGCCTTTATTATGTTCAAAACAATATCCCCCTTTAAACCACGCGTGACTATTTTTGACTGTAGATTCTATGTCGAGTGAGATTTCTCCCCATCACTACTGCCAAACTTATTAAAGCTGTAACGAGCAACATGCGCGGTCATGTAACGCCTTAACAAACTCAATAGAGGTTGTTTCTGGTGCAACCAAACCAAGATCAGGATAAGTAATTTTGTAAACTAGATGACAACGGAACATACTGCGCCTTTTAAGATCTTCATATATAGAATATGAAAAAGGTCTTACAGGACAAATGAGAAAAAGGAATTAACTTAGTGTTAAGAGAGGGTATTTTGATTTCGGATCAATCCCCCTCCAAGCCATCTTTTCCAGGTTGGGGGGAAGTTATATTAAAATTGAGAAAAGCGTTTATGACTTAACTCCGCCATTCGAGCGTTTTGTGAAGGCCTCTCTCCGGAAAAGCTTGCTTGTAGTCTTTGGCGAATTGGCTCAGATCCAAAAACAACCCCATTGTTGCGGCCAATGTCGCTACTGATTGACTTACATTTGGTGCTTGAATCCACTCGCGCGCACGCACCACCGTTTAATCGAGTAATTGCGCAGATATTGGATGCGGACTGGATGGCTCTAGAATTCCTGTCGAAGCTGATATTGGTTAAGGTTCGCCGGACTCACGTTAGTGATTTCACATTAACCTTGTGTGACGGTCACCGGCTCATCCAAATTTGATGGTCTAAAAATGACGAGCGTAAATCGACTACTTTTTTACCCTAGGCTGTTTATATAGCCTCTGCGGTTGACCCCTACTGTCAGCCGGTTGAGGTGTTTCCACTTTGAGGCACTTCAAGCAAGGCCATTCATGACATATCATGTTGCTGGGCAAGCAGTAGCATGGTGAATATATATAGCTTTCTCACTCTCAGAGTAAACGCATCAATGCTAAACAAAAGAAGCGCTCCACTCCATATTATATATAATTTCGACCCCAAGACGACCATATTTTCTGTGCGTGTGTGTCCAATCTCAAAGTGCGCCTCCACCATTAATCGTACGCCATGTCTGTCAAAAGTCACTTATCGTACGACTACAACCACTACTCAAAATCAAATTTTGGCGTGGGGTCTCGCACGAGACATGCGAAAATTCACCACTCCCAGGTCGCGATCAACTGTATAGTGTGTCTTGGACGGACCGTATACGGCCATTGATTCGGCTATTTCTTGTTCAAGCGGTCAATACCTAAACCAACCGAAGTCCGGCCATACCCACACTTTCTTGCTCGTGACTCGGTATGCTCAACAAAAAACCTGCTGTAAGCCATCTAAAAGGTAACTCTACAATACGACCATAAAACCACTCGACTTGTGCGTATTCCTTGACACCAATCAGTGATATTTTTGCCAGCGTGTAAGTCCCGCATCATTAAGCCTCCGACACCCGAACTAAAGAACCCTATTTGGTGCATCAATTCTTGAATCCGACTGACCTTCTCCTAAAAGAGATACGTTTTAAAGTCGATTTTTAAAATAAAAAAAAACAACTTTTGAATCTATATGGCTTTTTATTTTGCCATTATTTCGATAAACGACAGCTTATGGATTTCCGTTTAAGGTAAAACTACAATTCAATTTCAAATCTTGGACTCAGATTTTAATTCCACATAAAAAACGCAATATTTATGCCCTTTTTATACTTTGTTTTTTTGGGGCCAACACAATACTAGTAAAGCGTTGAGAACGGTATTGAGGCAACCCACATTCTACTTTTCAATTTCGTCACATCGTTGAGCGAACAGACTTTCGGCCTTCGTCGACCTGGCCGATTTAATGGCCAAAAGCCACGCCAGCTCGCTTCTGGCGATCGGTTAAGCGCGGTTGTCCGCTGCACACACGCTGAAGAACGTGCCATCGCCACAATGATTATTAGCCGATGTGCCGCTTTCACTTTTCCTAACACGCCCTTATCCTTATGAAAAGATGAAATCACTCGGCTAATACTAGACGATCATGACAAAACTGCTTTTTCTGATTATTTCTCATCTGACGTTCGGGTGTTTTCGAGGGACTGGTTATTAAGCGATTTGGGCGAGCCAGTTGATGTGCATCATAACGAATCCGTCCAGGCATCACCCCCGAAATGGCGGCAGCGTGAGTAAAGTAAGATCATGCGCAATCAGGATCTCATTTTTAGTGGGCGAAAAATTGCCATGTAAAAACTGCTTTTTCGCAACACTTAATCGGTTTTTTGCCGGGTCATTTATCGACCACGTTTTGCAAACCCAACCACCCAAACGATTGAATAACCGGCATCGCGGCCAGCATGTTTAGCGGTTTACTCTACGCCAATGGGCGATGCGGGTGATCGGATTAACCCAGCGACCGACAACGTGCAACAAGCCACGCGTTTGATCAAAAATGATGGACGAATCCATTCCAGCATTATTGAAATCCCCACCGCAAATCTTGCGTCTCACTTCCACGTTACCAACACCTGAATGATAGAACATAGGCGGCACCCGTGGATTTTTTGGTTTTTCCAATCCATTCGGAGGCACCCCAAGCCACCAATGATAGCTTTTGGTTTTAACCCTTGCCAATCTGGCCGAAAGCCCAAGGACGCTTGCCTTGTCGCTGAATCGCGGACAGTCGGTAACAAACGTTCATGTATTTTCGAAAACCGGCCAAGGCAGTTGCACTGTCTGCCAACGCTTCATCACGGTTTGGATCAGCAAACAGTTGCCGAAGCCGCGCTTATGCGTAGCGCGTAAATTCAATTCCGTTATTGTTAATCCGTTGTTTGTTTTATTGGCCCTGAGTATTTGTACGACGGAAGAAATTTACCCGTGCCGGTTTAGAAGCACTTCTGCGGCAAGCTATCGGCTTACCATGGGTTGCGGACGTGATGTTACACCAACCCACTCCGAAAGCCGATTCATAAAACGACATGGATCAATTTATTGACACTTTTAGGTGTCGCCGGCTGTACATTTGTGATGGGCATACCGGTTCCGATTGACATCATTGCTCAACTTATCCAAACGACCTTCATATCCACGATGCGCTTGTCGCTCGGCCGCGTATTTGGGGTTAAAAAACCCCACCAGAGTTCGGATATTTGGCTAAGCCAAGATGGAAATTCTTTCAGAGGGAAAACAAACGACAATCACTCAACCACGAACTACCAGACGCGTTCCATCAGTCTCTTCACCGTTTTGAATTTGGAGGCCGCTCAATGAGTAACGACAAGTCCTTTCCGACACACCCACATGGCCCTCTTATCACTGAAAAGAAGAACTCGTCACTGAAAACATCAGAGCTGTCACTGAAAGCTAGAGCCTGTTGACTTGAGAATGCATTGGCGTTAAGCTCAACGCATTCACAGACGCGCGTGTTGGCCTAGGGCGTTTCTGGCGTTTAGCGTACCCAACAAACATTTGCTGGCGTTCATTAGCCCACGCACGGGCTATTTGATGCGGTTCATACACAACTAGACACCAGGAATCTTTAGCCCCAAAGCCTCATTGGCACAGGATTGGGCCGACCACACAACGCGGCCCTCATACTGCACAGCCCGTGCCCAATAGATCGCGCCTCCCCTATTCTGCAACGCCAGATTATTGGCGACGACTCGACGAAGCATCCCGCAATATACTAGACGAGCACAGAGCCGCCACGTCGCAAAAATATGATCTTGCCTCGTGGTTGGTGGATGGCTTGTCTTTCCCTAGCAATTGAACAAAATACTTGCCTTTTTTTAGAGGCGCTTTTCAGTCATATCTACGTTCAGGCAAGAGCCTAAAACAGCAAAATACAAACAGCCATCAAAAACGCTTGGGCCTTAGCGCCAATTTGTTTTTGTGAAACTCAGTTCGCGTTGCGATTTGGCGACGATGTTTGGCAGAGCGCCTAAACGCCAAATGGTCTTAGTATTGATTGGTGAAACGTCCGGGGCTAAGTTCGCCGGATAGTTTAGGTTTGTTACCAACGTGGGCAGTAAAGTCGGCCTTACTGACGCTTTAGAAAATTGCATTTCCAAATGTTCGGCCCGCTGGTTTTGGTTTATCAAGACGCGGCGCGTAAAGCCTTTTTATTTATTAACGAAGGCACGCACTCTCAAATTGTCCGGCGTGAAGCTTAAAAGACCGATCAGGACGACGACCTAAATCATAGGACACCAGTAAAGATCCAAAAACTTTCTTTCATATTCTTAATCATCAGAAAAAAGAAAAAAGAACCATAAAAAATATATTAAGGCCCTCCAGGCAAAAAATGGACTGATCAAAAACCACCACCAAAAGAGAACAGGAGGGAACTACTATGGTCTGATCAATGAATAAGGATACCTGGCAAAAACGCCAGTTAAAAAAGAGGCTCCGCTGGTTTGATTACTAGCAGGGACTGGGGTGTATTCTTAACGTAATATCAGGCGATTTCGCGTGCTGGAACTTTGGGATTGCATGAAGCGGAGTTGGGGGTTGGTTTTTGCCATTGCAGCAGGGTTAATGGCGGTAATGTAATTTTACCCTTTGTATTGGCTCTAGCTGAAATGTCAGCTGCCGATTCCTGCGGCGGGTGGCGGTCAGCTTGCCGCCAAGCCATGGGGCCACTGGAGGTTATTTAACTGGCTTTAGCGGTATTATTGAATACGCATTGGCGCCCGCCGCCATTTTGTGATTTTCATCGGTTCTTGCGGGGAGCCCTGCTGGGTTTTAATGGACCTTGGGTCATGCCGCGTTTTATATAGTCTTTCATCGGTATTTCATTTAGCGGGTGCGGCGAAGCAATTAAAAGTTATGATGTGTGATTTTAGTTGGCTTAGCGGTTATTCGCGGATTCTTAGCTACCGCCGTGCATTGATTAGCGATTTTCGATACGAGCCGTTTATTTGTTGTGGGCCGTGACGGATGTGTTGGCGCCAGTGAGTTTATGCCAAATGGGTTGTACGGTATTTTTTGGGCCGTTTTGCCATTTGCGTATGTGGTTATTTTTTAGCCCGTGAAGGGCGTTGCCATTGAGCCGCGAAGAAGCAAAGACCAGCCAAAGATGTACCAAAGGCATTATCGGCGCGATGGTTTTCTTGTTATTCTCACGCGTTGTTAGTGGTGCTTGTTTATTAAGCGGGTGCTTGCCGGTGCAGACGCTATGGGTAAAGCGCCGTTCCATTGGTCGATGCGCTAAACTTTTGCAGGGCATGACCAACTGGGGTACGGCGGTCACATACTTGGACTCGGCTGATTGTCGCGGGTCTTTCTTCTCGATCATTTACGGTTTACAGTCGGCCAAGTAATTTGCTTTATCTTTCGTGCTGGCCTTACATTCCACAAAATTTGGTATGTCCAAAACAAGTCCGTAAAAGTGCCTTTCACGTGCGGTTGATCGTTCCAGGTGTTTTGGTATTTTCTTGCGTCTTTGGACGGCGAAGGTGACCTAATGCTGGCCATGGCGTCTGTCGGTGCACCGTGTCTTATGCCTGTAATGGCCTGAGTCACATATTTTGCTGCGCTAAACCAATCAGACATGCATCGTCCTTATAAAACACCTTGGCGGGTATTTTCACCTTCGTCTATTGCGTTTGTTTTATTCACTGTTGGCTCGTGACGGGCGGTGTACGCTTACGATCCTCGCGCGTTTTTTTTACACCCTAGTGCTATTCGCATTGGCGCAGCGTACTACTTTTTGTATAGGGCAAGAACCATTTAGTTGCGAAAACATCGAAGAAGAATTTGATTATGCTCGCGGCGCAAGGAAGCGGATCTAACCTCTTCACCCTTATGCCGTTTCTAACCTGCTGATTAATTACTCGAAATTTCGCTAAAAAGTCCCGTATTTTAAAATGTGGGCTTTTTTCATAACCACCAAATAAGACACAGAACCAATTAATGTGTATATCTAATTGCTCATAAAACAAAACATTCAAAATTTACGACATGTCGACAGAAGTGTGAGATTTTAGAAATGAAACATTATTTTAGAACGTGATTTCGCCGGTTATGGGCCGACCACGGACAACCAATGTTAGCTGGCCAAACAACGCTCGTTGGCCTTGCGTTTGTCTTGAATTTTTTGAAAGGAAGGCGGGGAAAACTGCGTCGCTCATGGCGACGGAAAACGCCGGAAACGTTTCTATCGGAAATTTCGGTGCGCAGGCCTTTTAAAGAACGAACCATGAGCATGGAATCGCTTTACGAATTACGGTTCTCGTTTCTGGCGTTTGGCGCATACTCAAACGAGTTTGAACGCCGAGGTCTTACCGCTAACGTTTTCGCTATTGCGGACCGCATTGGAACGGCAATCCAGACGTGGCCAAAAGCTTTTGTGGAAGGCAAACACGAGATTGTCTGCCACGGGCTAAAATGGATTCATTTACCAAGACATGTCCATTCGCGCAAAGAACGACAACACATGACCGAGCCCTCGCTCTTATCGAAAAAAGTAACTTGGCGTTCAAACCAACGGTTGGTTACACAGGCCGTGACTCGCCAAACACGCGCGCCTTGGTTGAGAACACACGAGCTAAATACCGATTCACGACAAACTATGGCGACGACTTACCTTATGGGGTGAAAGTCCCCCATACAAGGATGCAAATCAAACCAACCGCATCTTTATCGTGCCATATACACTTGACTGCAATGACATGAAATTTTTTCCTCACCTTATGGATCAACCATGCGAAAGAATTTCTTCCAGATCTGGAAAGACAACTTTGATTGCTTGGTATGAAGAAGGCGCCACTGCACCAAAATGATGTCCATCGGGGCATGCAACTGATAGAACACTAGGCAAAACCCAGCCGTTTTATGGCCCTTGAAGAAGTTTCTAGATTACGTTCATCCCACGGACAAAGGTCTGGGATTGCCCGCCGTGAAAGAGGGATTGCCGATCCATTTGGATTCGAGAATCACCGCCTGAGCGTTAAATAAAATAGGTTGATTCGCTGTGTCGCCACTTCAGTGGTTGCGCACCATCCTAGGGTATAGACCCACTTTTTGGTGAATCGAAAAAGAAAGGGCCGTTGTTTAAAGTAATTCTATATTCTGAATACATATTCGGTGAACTGATCCTGATTTGCCAGGTCGTTTTCAAGCGCCAGCGTTCGCCGTCGTGTGTGTATACTATTCGAGTGTTCCCGGCCGGACCACGCACCCAGTCTCATTACGTCTCCACCATAACTCGCTGATTCGATTTTTTTTTTCTCATTTGACCCTTTTTTTTAACGAAAGAGAAAAATTGCGCGGGTGGCTTGTGTTGCTTGTTACGGTTTTCTATGTGGTTTTGAGTTACATCATTGTGT
>Ga0163217_1062733_pt1 | contig 13902 bp, 21 predicted proteins | sample SynspAceP_FD_185933 | JGI IMG/M metagenome (GOLD analysis project Ga0163217, IMG submission 185933) | Saline lake microbial communities from Ace Lake in Antarctica - Synechococcus sp. Ace-P (PacBio error correction) | ecosystem: Environmental > Aquatic > Non-marine Saline and Alkaline > Saline ... | reverse complement strand
TCGTGAATCCAGGACCCGAACTTGGACAAAACCCAAACGCAGAATGACGAGAATCAGAACGCCATCTTACGTTCTGCTGGCACGAACTAGCGACCTGGCCGACGTGATCTGACCGCAGAGGCCACGGTAAACCGAAGACTTTACTGCGCCATTCCCGACTCAACAACCTACGCCATCGACCAGATGCGGCGGGACTGGTGCAAGCCATTCGCGGTACCGCGGTGCGAGTTGCTACAGCGGCTCAGGAAAGCAGTCTACAGCCTATGGCAACTGGCCGACGCTTCCGGCACCAGGCACAGGAAAATTGCCCGGGCCTCGGCAGCGGTTAACCAAATGGCCGTATCCATGACCAGGTTCGTTCTTAACGCTGCAGAATCGTCTGCGGTTGCGGAAACGCTCGGTTGCCATCGCCAAAAAAAGGCACCAACGTGGTGCAGAACACATCCGCGGCCATGGACAATATTCAGCGAGCAAATTCAGGAACCTCCAAGCGTATCAAGCCGTCTGGCGAGTCATCCCAGGAAATCGGCGACATCGTGTCGTGATCAAGACATTGCCGACCAAACCAACATTCCTGTCGCTAAACGCCGCATTCAGGCTTCTATGGCGGGGATGCCGGCCGTGGTTTGCCGTAGTTGCAGACGAAGACAACGGCTGGGCTGAAACGGTCTTCTCCCGCCACCAAGCAAATCGAAGCTTTGGTAAAAAACCATCCAGTCGATACAAAACGAGCGGTTTATCTCGATGGAGCACACCACTGCGAAGTGGTTCGTGGCGCCCGCCTGGCGCAAGGGACGCAGTGTCGCCACTGGAAGAAATCGAAAAACGTTTCCACGAAACCTCGCAGAGCGATTCAAAACATCTCCAACGCGGCTCGTCAACAATCTTCTTCTGCTTTGCACATTTTCCAATACATTGAACGTCATTCAGGAAATTACCTCGCAGAAACCTCATCGGGCACCAATTGCCACGGCGATCGATCGGTAATCTGGCAGACATGGCCTTCGAGCTGCGTTTCGTCGGTAGCAGGTTTCAAACTTCCAGAGAGCGGAAAAGGTCGCAGACACGAAGTTCGCTGGTGAGCTGAGTTCTGAATCAGAGGTGGAAGCGCAATGGCAAACGCCCAGCAATCAGGGCCGCAATGGAAGCGGCCGCTTGGGACACCACAGACGCTTTACGGCCATGGACGATGCGCAGGTTCGACCGAGTGCAACACTGGCTGGAGCAGCGCACGGGCATGGCGCTGTCAAGCGAGCGACGCTCGTTTTAAAACCAATCTCGGCATACGCATGCGCGAGCTTGGCTACTCAAGCTATCAGGACTATTACCGGCGGTGGTTTGCCGCGGTAGCGGTTGCTACCGTGAATGGGCCAATCTGGTAGACCGGTTAACGGTTCATGAAACCCGTTTTTTTCGTGACCCGGGATGCTGCCAGATGGTGCCAATTATGAAATGAACATTCGCGCGAAGACTGGCGCGGGCGGCCGGCCTCTAAGGCTTGGAGTGTGGCTGCTCCAGCGGTGAGGAAGCCTAACACTCTGGCCATGTGTTAGCTGGACTGTTTGCAACAGCTCGGCGTAGAGCCCTTGGTTCGGGATAACCGCACGGACATTAGTCCGGTTAGTGCTTGAAAAATTGCCGCCGTGGTTTACTTTAATCGGCCGCCGGGCTTGGAAGGTATAAAAACCGGAGTTCAGGCCCGTTACTTCAGCCCGATTGACAGCAAGGCAAGGTACGATATGCAGTCGCCTTCGCGGAAAGCGTGTGGTGCTTTAATTGTCTGAATGGTGCTGGACCTCCGAAAAGTGCGCCGATTCACAGAATGACATTATTTTTTGCCAGAATCTACTGAATTTATTTTCACCGCTGGCGCCCGCCAGGGAATCGTTCGGCATTTGGGCAGAAGCGTTCTGGCCCCAGGGTGGCCTGTTTGTTTTGGGCCAGGGCGAGATAACGAATTGGCATCCAACCCGGCTTGCAACGGGTGCCATCGGACATGTACTGGCGTGGCACCCAAAACGCCAGGACTGACGACGAGTACCGGAGAGGTTATGGGCAATAACCATGACAGTATCGCCTCGGCTGGGTTCGGGGGGAAATAACAGAGCTCGCTGGCTCAGGCCAGCAGGCTCTGCGAAAGCTATGTGCGACAACCGTAAAACGCGGCTCGTTACGCTTTTGCCTGAACTACTCCAACCAGGTGCACGGCACATTGCGAATGGTCGAGCTTTACGGCGTCCCTGGCTAACCGAAGGAGATGGAAAAAAAAACTTACCCAAGCCATCTGGACAACCAGGGTTGACAGCGAAAACGAAAGCCGTTTGAGGTTGCTTAATGCAGGCCATTCTGCAGTGCCGCCAATAACCTCGACCATTTGACAGAAGCAGTGATGATTTCCCGCTGCTTACGCTGCCCTATTGAATGATCTGCGTGCCGCACGCGGCGAAGCATTGGTTATCTGGACAAACCTCTTTGTTCAAAAGCCCGATATGTTCGCCGGCGCGCGCCCGCGGCACAATAAAAGACGACCGGTTGCAAGAAACCGAAAGTGCGCGGACCATTTACGCAAAACTGCGGCAAATGTATCAGTTCGCGCTGGCTGCGAGTAATGCGGAAGCCGACCTGGACGCCAACTTTGATTACATGCCAAAAAGTAATCAAACGCTTGGTTTCGGCTAGTCAAAAAACGCCGCGGTGTGAGCTGTGGAAACGCCGCTGGTTTTGTTAGAAAACACTCGCTTAAGCCAACCCGGTTAACGCGGCTGTTAAGGTCGCTGCTGCGGGAGCTGGATAGCGAAATTCGCCAACTAACAAAAAATCGGGACACTGCCTTGCACACCCGCGCCAAAGGCTTTATTCAAAAAATCTACTGTATTATGTAGCCCGCGCCCGCGACTCGATTCACCTCGAATAGAAGCTCTTGCGCACTTGATTTACAGCTAGCCCAGGCATTACCTTCTGATTGATGAGTAGATGCAGCACGTTCACGGGTCAGCGCCCTAATCGCGATGCATCCGTCTGTTGTGCACGCCCTAACGGAAAGAACTCGCAAGCTCAAAGACCGCTGGACCTGTTTGTCCGCGCCGACCTGCGCAGCAACGATGGAACTCGAAGACCTGGTCCCAGGTTTGCAGCAGGTAGCCAAAACCTAAGCGGTTATTGTCTGGACGTGCGCGTAAAGTGGTCAATGAACAAATTGATCTGGTGGCCCAAAACTGCGTCCGTCAGGATCAGCGTGTATCCGATAACACGCTGATGGACATCGCCGGCGCCCTGCTCTATGTGGAAGCCAGTTTGGCAAATCTGGCCAGGACAAGCAGCATGAAATACCGACCAGCGCTGACTTGGCTGAACCCGGTTCGCGGGAGCTTGGGGGATGCCAACGGTGCACTGCTTGAAAGGAGTCTCGCAACACTCTGGAACAGGCAAATCGGCCGTCGTCAACTTTATTGCCTCACAGTGGGACACCCGTGAGAGTTTATGAACATCTGCGGCGCTGCTGCCCACAGATCTGCGGTGGTCTGAGGTTGATACCGCTTGAGCGCGCCAGCGATTTGCTGTTAAGCCATGGAACGCTACATCACGAGCGTGCTGCTGGCTGGTCGCGAGGTGCCCAAACTGCAAGAACGGATACCCTGGCCGATGCTGTTACCAGCATCGAGTACTATCTGGAACGCTTGAAAATGGACGGGATCCGCGACAACGACAACGTGTTGCGGGTGGCGGAAATCAGTCTCGAAAGCTTGCTTCCGGCAGGGCAAGGCGCCTACCTGGCGCCCCAGAGCGACATCAAACGAAGCCCGACATTCCTGATGGACGCGCATTGCTGGACGCACCCCGGCTGGACGCGTGTCAGCGGCCACCTAGACACGCGTGTACCCCCGGACGAACTGTTGGATGACGAAATTGTTGATATTTTCATCGAGGAAGCCGAGAAAGTTCTTGGCGACCATCCACAGTTACTATTTCACGCTACAGCGGAAGTCACGACGGACCGTGCAGCGCTGGCCGAAATGCGGCCGCGCCTATCACACATTCAAAGGCAGCGCGCCGCCCCTGGGGCGCAGCAGCCTTGAGCGAAACTGGCCTGGGCGGTTGAAAACCTGCTGAACAAAACTGATTGATCAAACGGTCAAACCCAACGATGACTGTTTTCTCTGGTCTCTGGACGCCAACGCGCATCTACCGCAGCTGATCAGTGAGTCCGCGCCGGCAACCCGCAGGGCGAACGTTGCCAACCTGGTTGCTCGTGCGAAGCCATCACTACCACACGCCCGCAGTACCAATACCAATACTGCACAATCAATGCGCCCGCCAGCGCCAGCGCCACAGACCGCACCGATAACCCGCAAAGCGAGTTGATTGACGACGAAATCTGGAAGTTTATCGAAGAGGCCAGTGAAGTATTAGCCAGTATTGATTGATACATGCCTATGTTGTTTGGCGTCACTTATGGCCGATCGCAGCGCCTTGGTGATTGAAGTGCGCCGCGCTTTCACAACCCTTAAAGCAGCGCCGTATGGCGGCGCCGACGTGACGGTGAGTTGCATGGTCTGTGAAATCTGCTGAACCGGTGCTTGACGGCAGCGCAGATGAGTGCGGCCGTTGGCCCTCTGCTTAGCGTGTTATCGCGCTTTTGCCGGCGTTGGCAGTGATTTGAAACAACACCGCACCCGCAACCAGTTGGACACGCCCCATGAAGCAACAAGCCCGCGCCATGCACTCTTCCGACGCAAAGACGTGCTGGCTGCCCACTGGCGCAGTTGCCGCAAGCGAAGCCGCCACGGGGGCGATTGTTCTGCAGTCACCCGAGCAGGGCCCGAGCCAGACGACGAGTCAGGGACGTAGACAACTTCTGCTTGGACATTTTCGAGAGCGAGGCCCTGTCTCACTAAAAACGGTGGAAGGCTATATGCCAGCGCTCGCAGATAAACAAACCAACAGCCTATACCGACGAACTAACACGGGCACTGCATACCCTTAAAGGCAGCGCTTTTCACACCACCGGCAAAACGCCCATTGCCGATTTGGTTACCCCCCTTTGAGCGCTTTGAAAGACCGCCCGCGCTGAAAACAACCGGTGCGACCGCGATGCTGCTTCCTTGCTAGAGCAAGGCGTGTGTTGTTAAACAAGGCCTGTTGCAACTTCACAGCCAGCACTGGCAGAATTGCCGGGCAGCGCTGAGTTCCTGGAGCAACTGGAAAACAGCTGGCTTAGCGCTACCTTGCAAGGGCGCCAGCTACGAATGATACCCAGCTATCGTCGGCCAATAGCGCTCCGCTTGCTAGAACTCTTTTGTTAACGGACGACATCAACATCGCTTAACGCCAGCAGCATACTGGACACTGGATTGCAACCCGCTAATGGCCAGGCCCTTCGAATAGCTGCGTCACGAACTGACGCTGCTACCGCGGCTACCGAAATTGCTGGCCCAGACGATATAGCCACTTTATCTTGCGGCGCTGCAAAGGCAGCTTAACAGCGTTTCTGGCTTGGCGACAGCGACCGCGAGCCAAAACCCGAACTTCAGGCCTGCCTGCACCCTGGCCATTGAGCAGCTACATCAACATTGATGGGACCAGGCCGCAGCCCGGGGACTGACTATCGGACAGCGCAGATCGCTGCGTCAACAGCTGATGGATTTTACCGGTGATGTTCTGGCCAGCGATGCCTTCCTTGCCGAGTTCCAGCAAGACGAAGAGCTAAACCAACACCAAAAAAATAGACAAACGAACCGGCAGCTGCTGAGGATAGGCATTTGAAAAGCACCCGGTGCCACCCTACGCGGCGGGATTACGGACGACGACATAGATCACGAAAGTGCTGGGAAGATTTTTTCCAGGAAAGGCCCGCGAAGTTGATCGACCAGCACCGCCGACGCACTTCAAGCGCTTCAGTCAGACAGCGGGCATCACGATTTACTGCGATTGCTGCAACGAGACTGCACACCCTCAAAGGCGGTGCCCGCCTGAGCAAAGTGGGCAGTATTGGTGATCTTGCCCACGAACTGGAAACCTGTTCGAAGGGGCTGTTCAGCAACAACTGTAATATCGCCGGTTGCTGTCTTTGACTGCTGTTCAGCTGTCACGGACCGTCGGCTAGATGGTAGAAACTCTGGAAAATGGCGGACAGCCCGCGCGCAGCGCCCTACCTGATCGCAGAAATACAACTTATTCCAGCAACGCTCAAACGCTTGCGCCGATCATTCCCGGTGTTTGAACCGGAGCAAGCCCAGGACGCACACGGACACCAACAGCGCTAACACCGACCCGGAACTGATGGGATCTCTGGAAGAAGCCTATGACCTGATCAAAAACGCACCGCAGCGCACTGCACGCTGGGAGCGAGAATCCCGAAACAGCTGCTTACCGCCGAATTTGCAGCGCGACGTGCACACTTCTGAAAGGGCGGCGCACGAATGGCGGGCGCAGACGCATGGGTGATTAGCACACGCTCTGGAGGATTTGTTCGAGCGGATTTTTACGCGGGCGAAACTGAAAGCCCGGGGCCAGAGATGTACGAACTTCTATTTGCCTGTGTCACGACCGCCTGGCCGCCATGTAGAACAAATTGGGCCACCGGCAAAGCCTGCCCACCAGCTCAGGAGCTGATCGTCGCAGGGTGCATCAGCTGATCCGCCACAAAAGACCGAGGCCTTCAGCGCTGGACAAAAGCCTGCGACAGTGGAAAACAGAACGTCAGCAGGGAAGCTGACAGGACAACGCCAGCGCACGGCACCAGAGCAGGCAAATGCCCTCTGTTGCAGTGCCCAAGCCAAAGCTCGGGCGCGCGCGCAAACCGCAAGCCCCTGCGCACCGCCGCAAGGAAACCATTCGGTGTCGGCACCGCTGCTTAACGAGCTGGTCACTTGGCGGGCGAAACCAGTATGCCCGCGGCCGCCTGGAACAGCAAAACCAGTGATTTTAGCCACACTCTGGAAAGAAATGACCCGCCACTATGAGCGCTGCGCGAACAGCTGCGGCGCATGGACATCGAACCGAAACCCAGATTCTGTTCGGCGCCGAAAAAGAGCTCGGGCCCGATACGGTGAGACTCGACCCACTGGAAATGGATCGTTATTCGTCTATAAGGCAGCTACGCGGGCTCTGTCGGAATCGTCTTCTTGACCTGATCGATCTGCGCCAAACCTTGGCCGACCGGATTCGCGACACCGAAACCCTGCTGTGTGCAGCAGTCCGTATCAAATACGGAACTGCAGAAGGTCTGATGAAGACCCGCATTGATTCCGTTCGCCTCATGGGTGTTCGCGTTTACGCCGTATCGTGCGCAAATCAGCACGAGCTAGAACAGAAAGCCAAATTTTGAGGTGTAACAACGCCGAAGGCGAAATGGACCGCAACGTTCTGGAAGCGGATGATTGCGCCTTGGACACATGCTGGCTAAACGCGCTGGGCCATGGGCTTGATCGCCCGAGAGCGTCTGGGCCGCAGGCAAAGCAGAAAACAGCGGAAAATCAGCCTGTCGCTGCAACGCGAGGCGGCGACGTTGTTCTGCGCATGCGGGGATGATGGCCCGGCATTTCTACCGAGCAGGTACGTAACAAAGCCATTCAGTCAGGGCCTGATCGGGCCCAAATGATGTACTGGACAGAAGCGCGAGGTTCTGCAGCTAATTCATGGACACCAGGCTTTTCCACCGCCAAGAGGTACCCAGGTTAATCCGGCCGAGGCGTTGGCTGGACGTGTAGCGTCAGAAATCAAACAAGCTGGGTGGCAGCCTCGACATTCACTCCAGCGGCCCCACGGCACCACATTTACCGTTCGGCTACCGTTACTGTGTGGTTAACCGTGCCTTATGGTCACCAGCGGCGACAATTTCTACGCCATACCGGCTGAAACACCAGTGAAGGCATAGTGCGGTGAAGCGCCTACCGAGCTGGAAGAATATTACAAACCCGAAGCGCCGCTGCTTACGAGTTACGCTGGTCAGGAATATCGCCTGCAATATCTTGGGCAAATTTACTGAAACAGCGAATACCAGCCCAAGTTTCAGGCAGGCACTGCCACTGCCAGTATTTTGGTGCGCGGCGGCAGACAACCTATGGCCCTGCAGGTCGACAGCCTGGTGGGCAGCCGCGAAATTTGTGGTGAAATCTCTTGGGGCCTCAGTTTCAACTCTGTGCGGGTGGTGTATTTCTGGCGGCCCATTCTGGGTGACGGAAATGGGTGGTTATTCTTGATCTCCAGCAATGATCGCTCCGACGTACTGTCAGAGCAGCAGCGCGCCAGCTTTCAAAACAGACGAGCCGCGCCAGAAACCCCGACTCACCAGCGCGCCACGCTGTGTGGGTGGTCGATGATTCCGTAACCGTGCGTAAAGTGACGTCGCGCCTGCTGAACGCAACGGTAGGAAGTCATTACCGCCAAAGACGGCTTAGATGCCGTGACCCAGTTGCAGGGATTACGGCCTGATATCATTCTGCTGGATATTGAAATTGCCACGTATGGATGGCTTTGAAGTAGCGGCTTTGTTCGCACGACGACGTTTTGCGAAATACACCCATCCTGCATGATTACCTCCCCGTACCGGGAAAAGCATCGTGAGACGTGCATTTAGCCATCGCGTTAAAACGGAGTAATCGGGTAAGCCGTTCAGGAGGCCCACCGCTTGCTGGGAGGCCATTCGCAGGCTGGACGGTACCAATGATGGCAACGGCGGCCGGCACACTGACTATCGGGCTAGTGGCAGAACCGTCACGCAGGGCAACGGCTCAGCCTCTAAGCATAAAAGAACTGGGCTGGTTACCTGTTTTTGCGGCAGTCGCGGAGTTGTACCCGCCAGTGCAACATGTTGCCGCGGGGCGGGCCTGCTGGCTTGTTCAGCTGGAGACGAAGAGGAGCATCCCGAAGATTGGGGATTTCTGGCCCTCATTGACGGAGATGCGCCGGTAATTATTAGGACTGGACCCCGCGCCCGCTGAAAACGAACAAAGAAAAACGCCCGCTGCAACGTAAACTGGAGAATAAAACTGGGAGCGCCTTGCTCGGGCCGTTATTCGGCACCTCAGAGCGCAAACGCAGACCGGTTTGAAAAGCGCATCAGCCGTTCGGCGCCAAATATTCGGTTCCGCACTGCAGCCATCGGAAAACCAATTAGCCCGCCAGACAAATATGGGTTCTGGCGGCTCACTAGGGTGGGCCAGAAGCGGTAAAGAGTTTTTCGGGACCAGCTTCCCCCCGATTTGCCGGTGGGGTTTGGTATGCTCAGCACATCGACGGTCAGTTTACAGGACGTTTTAACCCGGGTACTGGGCCCCGCCACTCCAGTACCGCTGAAAACAGCAAAGCCAGGTGACGTCATCGCAACGGCGGGACTAGTCATGCTCCCAGTCGACCACGAATGCAGATAGGCAGCTGCGGCGCACTGGAGAGCTTGCCTGGGCCCTTGGCCCGGGACCCTATTGGCCCGTCCATCGACAGGGTGCTGCTGAATATGTCGAATTATTACCATTGAAAACTGCCACGCCATTATTTTTTTCCGTATGGAGGCGATGGGGCAGTGGCTGCACCATTGCTGCCGCGCTTACGGAGCCGCATCTGGGGCGCCAAGGACAAGCCAGAGCTGCGGCAGCCTCCATGCCGATTCGGTCGCCGCCACCGGCTGTGTCAGCTTTCGTGGCACAACCCCAGCAGCTCGCGCAGGGAAACTGGTCACAAACTCTCGAAAACACTGACCTGCAGCAAAGCAGTCAGCCATCAGATACGGCTGGAGGGTAACTCATGACCGATAACAACCAGACCCTTGCCTGCGTATGATTCGATTGATCGGTCGTTCAAGCTGTTACTGCCCAACGTATCGCTGGCTGAAGTGTGGGACTTACAGCCCGAACATTAAACACTAAGCGCCGACTCACCCGCCTGGCTTGGCTGGCCATCTGGAAATGGCGAGGGCTAAGGCTACCGGGTTATAATCCTAACGACGCAGCCAGCGGCGGGCCAATTGACACAACGAATAATTCGCCGCGGCCGGGTGGTTATCCTTAACAGCATCGTCGAAAGAACACGCGAAACAGCCCTTATTGCTTTGATGACGTAGGGCATACCCAGCCAGAATCGCATAATCAAAGCCAGATTCAGCGCCTGGACAGTCCCAACCGGCGTCCGCAGACCTAATGGAAGTCGAAGTAGACGGCGAGCGCGCCTGGATTCCCAATCTGGCGAGTATCTTGGAAAGCCTGGCGCACATATTACGCTGGAGGCCTTCAGCAACGTGCGGAAACCCTGCAGCACGGATCGCAACTGTTATAATGTTGCAATTTAACGGATACTTGCCGATGCCCGCCGCGCTTTTACCCTATCGCCCCCCATAATCATGATCTTTGCGTTGATCACGCTCTGGCCAAGCCAGGAAATTCTGCCGGGCGTAAACGAGGCGCGCTAACCCCCGTCAGGGAAAGAGTGCTGGAGCTAATTTGGGCAGTCCACAAAACCATTGGGCGCTACGATGTGGCTGGCTCAGTTAAGCGCCGATGGCCACAAGCGCGCCGCCAACGGTTGTATCGCGACCCTCGATTTTTTACAGCAAGCACGGACCTGAGTGCACCGTATTGCGTCGGCTTAACTGCGTTCACTGGTTGCGACCAACCGGGCCAGCACCCACTGCGGGCACTTTCTGATCTGGCCGCAGCTGTGGCAACGTGGCTGGAGTTAGCTGCCCCAAACGTACCGCTGCTATTAACCAAGCCGCAGCAGCCGAAACGTTTCAGGTAGAAACAGATTACATTGGAAATGTGCCGGCTTGTGCCCGCGCTGTCAGAGCGACAGCACTGATCAGCGACACCATCATGAACGAGGTTTGCAGAGACTGGCAAGGTATCGGTGACGCTCAATGGACCGCATTGATGTGACCGGGTGTCTTTGATATAAAGCGCGGCGATATCATCCACTATTATTGGCCCAACGGAGGCCGGCAAAACCACGCTGATTAAAAACCATTCTGGCATCAGAAAGCACTTCTGGATCGATTAGGCTGCCGCCCGGCTTGGTGATTGGCTATGTGCACAAAACCCTGAACTCGAAACCACCCTGCCCGCTTAGTGTTGAGCGTATTCATGGCGCTGGGTGGCTGCGACCAAAGGCTGTCAACAGGCGTTTGGCGCGCACCGGTGTTAAGCCCACTGGATGGCAGCTTCGGTGCACCATCTTTCTGGCGGCGAAAACAACGGACTTGCTACTGGGCCCGCGCGCTGGCCGACAGCCGGCCTGCTTAGTCCTGGATGAACCAGCTCCAAGGGGTCGACATTCAACGGCCAGGGCCGCACTTTACGATCTTGGTTGCGCCAGATCCGAGACGAACTCAAACTGCGCGTTATCATGATCTCCCACGACTGCATCTGGTTATGGCTGCCACCGACAAGGTTATCTGCCGAACAGCATGTGTGTTGGCAGCGGTTTTTCCGGAAGACATATCCCACGACCGGCCTTTATTGAAACTTGGCACCGCCGTTGCCGAGATCACTGGCGGTGTACCATCACCATCACAATCATTCGCCATGATCTGCACGGCAATGTTATTGGCGGCGGACCCGCTTATCGATGGCACGTTCTGAAAAAAAGGGTACTTTCGACGACGCGGAAGCAGCGCCAAACTTGCTCAGGGACCACCTGATTGATGGGCCATTCTGGATGATTTTTGCTGGCGTGCGCTGATTCGGCGGCCTGGGTGTCGCTCTGTAGCGGCCTCTCGGCTGTTTGTGGTTTGGCGGCGGCTCGCCTATTTTGGCGGACCACACTGGCCCATTTCGGCGCTTCTAGGCATTCCCTTGAGGCTGTGATTACAGGTGCCGGATTAATGTCGGGCGGATTATCACTTGCTTGGGGTTGGCTTTGGCGCTGGTGCTGTTTTCCCGCAGCAAAACATTACCACCGATACTCTGCTGGGCATTCCTTGGCCCACAGTCGCTGGCCATTGGACTGGTCACCCTGAGCTTTTATTGCCCTCGGTGCGAATGACCTGACCGGGCTGCTTTTTGGCATTCTAGCTGGCCATTGAGCCGCAGCGATCTATGGTTGGATTTACGGCGGTGCCCCCACTATTTTGTGCCTGCTGGCGCGCTCTTATGGCGTGGCCTGCTGATGAGCACCATTCACGAAGAACTGGCGCGGTTGAAAGGGGGTGCCGTAGAACGCTGCGGCTGGCCCTGATTTCTGATGTCGCTATTTGTGAATTGCGGTAGCCCATGAAAAATTGTCGGCGCATGCTGCTGATCATCGCTGGCTGAATTATTCCCGCCGCCACGCAAGGGCGCCTGGCACGCCACACCAGAACAGATGTGGCCATGGCGATGCTATTCGGCTTATTGCCGTGGGAACGGCGGCACGTGGCTCATGTCATGGGAACTGGGACACACCGGCGCGGGCCGTCGGTGGTGGTTAACCGCATTCAGCTGTTTTCTGCTGATATCCGCGGTTGCGGCAAAACAACGTGCATAAGTCGGCTTAACAAGAGGGATTCTCGCACCCAAACGTAGGGGCTACAGCGGCCTGGCATCACTGAATCCCATGGCGCTTTTCCACCAATTCCATGATTCATCACCCAGGCGCTCACTCTCGCAATCGAACCGACGCAGGCTTTTTCGCGGCCGGCGTCGTCGCCCCAGGTACTTTTTCAAAATCACGACGTCCGGCAAGTTTTCCATTGGGCAAAACTCGCCAATAGTCCGCCGAGGGCGCCTGCGAACAAGCACATTCCTGCACTGTGGAGCGTGTGACTGCGCCAAGGTTAAAGACTTATCAACCACCGGGAATTATTCGTCGGTAAAATGCGATACAGCAACAACACCTGGCTGCTGTACGGGGCAATCCAGGTGATATCCAATAAACCGCCGTCGCGATAAGTTCCTGCTGGCGCTCCAGAATGTTCCGCCACCCCGACATCACCATCGGAATTTGAAAGCCAGGGCCAGCAAACGCCGGAAGCAGGTTGTCTTTGATTCAATTGCAAATGGTGTGGCTGGCGAAATGCGCAGCTCCTCTAAACGGTGCCGGTGTGGTGCGCGTGTCCTGCACAATGGCCCGCTCCAGGGAACCCGACCCAGGATGCCGCCGTCCAAGCATGTGCTTAGCTATGGCTGCAGCAGCCCCAGGGTCAGACGACCGCGCTATCCGTTCGCAACCAGTCCCAAAACTGCGCCACCACCATGACCGCTGAGCCGATACTGCGGGTGATTCAAAAATATGACGCTTCCGCCCACCCAGTAACTGTGCAGAAAATCGAGGCTTTTACGGGGTTACTTCCGGCGCGCTGAACCCCCTTTTGTAAAAACGCTGCTGGGGTGTATAGCTCGCTAGCAACTCCAACTGAGCCACCGGGTGATTTCAGACGACCGCCACCGCCGCAAAGCGCCAGCTGCCAATAGGACGATCCCACCAAACGCTCTGGGCTTGCGGCCGCGCTCGGCAGCCAATGACCAAAACAGGGTTTTATCCAGGCCGCTGAGGCCCAAGGCTTGGGGGCCCACCGCAGCGCCAGGAATCACGTGAAAAACATCCCCGGCCGCTCAGGCGGTTATTCCCGTAACCGCCTCCATGGCACCGAGTTACCGGCTCGGGAATCGTTAAAAAGGGCCGGTTGTGCGAATATGAATAAGCGGTCATGGTTTTCTCCTCAAACAGGGGGCGGCGGGGCAAGGAAAGCCCGCCAAAAAGTGTCATCATTATTGGTTTTTAGCCGCTCGGTTTCCAGGCGGAACACGACCAACGATTATTCAACCCAAGGGGGCAGCTTTTTTTTTTCAACGACAAAGCCGTTGCTAAATTTTGGACGTATCGAGTAAATAAAAAAAAACCCAGGCGCCGCCAAAAGCCCGCAAACCCATTTTCGGGGGCTGGGGGGGACGACCGAAGGGGAAGGGGGGGCAATTCTTTCTTTCTTTTTCCTGG
>Ga0163217_1058622_pt1 | contig 13902 bp, 7 predicted proteins | sample SynspAceP_FD_185933 | JGI IMG/M metagenome (GOLD analysis project Ga0163217, IMG submission 185933) | Saline lake microbial communities from Ace Lake in Antarctica - Synechococcus sp. Ace-P (PacBio error correction) | ecosystem: Environmental > Aquatic > Non-marine Saline and Alkaline > Saline ... | reverse complement strand
CCCATCAAACTCGTACAATCTCGCCCCATTTTTTCAGGCATAGAAATCGTTTGGTATCTTGCGCACATAGCGAACGATCTTGGAATATAAGAAAGATTAACTGGCCGTAGTTTGAGTGACCTATGGCCCCGTTTTTCTAATTCTTTACCAAAGAAGCTTCGTTTAAACCTAGCAATCGTTTGGAAATGTTGCTTAGGATTTAAGCTTAAGTTTAAGTTACTCGCCTCTTTTACATTCTGGCAACAACAAATCTTCCTCGCCTTTTTGCGCACTTGATTTGCAACACGGGTCCAACCTTCAAATTTTAAACTCACCCTTTGCAGTTAATTCATAATTCCTGCGGGCAACTCGAATAGTTACTCGCAATCATATTGCGCAGCACATCTGGACAAGCAACAAACTTTCCAGACAATTCATATAAACGTTGCGCATCCCGTTCCATGTAGTTAAGTGACAATTCTGATTTCACCTCCACATTAGAGATCGTATTGGCCTCGTGAGCTCTTGGGGCCCTTCTTTGCTGCCATACTAACGCTTTATCAGTAGGTGAGTATCCCCAAATTATCACAATATAATGACGCAGGTTCAAACGGCTTCACCACTTAAGTGGTTTGAATCGACGCAGTTAGAATAAATAATATGACCCGCTTCGTTAAAAGACGCTGCGCCATCATCATGGTCTTTGTAACGCCCAAAAAGCCTAAACGTGTACTTGACAGCCTGCTGAACGTAGATGCGGTAATTAAAAAGCCCCGAAGGACGCTTTCGTAGGTTGTGACTCCGCGACTGACCACGGTATAGTCGGCATCTCGCAATCATTTTGCGCTTTTTCCCGCTTGAACCTATTAAAGCTAAAAAATCTCTTTTGGTACTAACACGGCATACGCAGTCGGGTAGCTTTTGGCTGTGAGTGGTCAGATGCCAAATCCCAAAACTTTCCGGTACGAAAGCTAATTCTCGTTCACGGTCGACCACTAAAGGCACACGACAGATGCACCCGACCGGCGATAAACCCCGCGCCAACTTTTTCCACAATAAGGGCGGATACATAAAGGCCCACAACCCTGTTAAAAAGCGCCGAAGCCTGTTGGCGTCAACTCGGCTCTATATTTTAATTACTCTGGTGTGAAAAAGAACGCTTCTTGGATAGGCATTTTGGAATTCATTTAATACTACTCGCTTGAAAAATCTTTAGTTGGAGATCGTTGATGATTTCTTGCAAATTTGCCACGCAATAGCCTCCCCTTCTCTATCCAAATCGCTGCCAAGAAATAGTGTCAGCATTTTTAAGCTAATTTTTTAATCATTAACGACTTTTTCTTACCCCCACTGAGCACTTCGTATCCATGCAGTTATCTTTGGATCGACCCCCATTCTATCAAACAGTTTCTGATATCGTAATGACAAATATTTTTCACGTTCTTTTCGCGGACAAGTTTTAAAGTACTTGCTGGTTTTAGGCGCACTTTACCCAAGCTTGCGTTGGAGTCTCGCAACGTGCGACAGCTGGATGTCACCAATTAAAATTATTGCCGAGGATATTTTAATTGTTTTGCCTTTCCGGAGACCGACAATGACTAGAGACTTGACCATAGAATTAGTATAACCTTTTGATTATTAGTTTTAATCACTAAACAGCCCAAAGTATGAGCGATGTTAGTGGAAAATATCTTTTAACATAATCTACAAAGTGAATAGAAAACAAAGTTCTTCTTTCATAGTTATCTATTTTCTTTTTTTACACTGACAATGCAGCAAAATTTGCAAGCACAAAGTGACACCACTGAAAAGCCAGTATAAATACCCAGCCATTCGTGTCTATCTTACGTTTTTATTCCTGTTATAAAGGCCACTTTAATAAAAAATCTCGACAATACAACGCCTTGTGGTCAGCGGGCCAAAATAAAAAGAGGTAGAAATGAAAACCAGTTTGAGTAAATTTTGATTGGCTTAGTTGCGACAAACCCATAACTTATCAGGGCTTATCTTACGCAAAGGTGCTTCTTTAAATAACGCTAAGTGCATCAACAGTCCTAAACAGGCCGCTAAAGCAAGGCTTTAAAGAAAATGTAGCACTGCTGACCTAGCATGCTTCAGGGTGTCCTAGCGCCCACAGAGCGTTCCGACTGTATGCTTTGCGTCGTTTAGGTTTCAGGAACCGATGCTTCAAGTTCTTTGCCAAAAGCCGCAAACAAGCACTGGCTATTTGCAAAGCTTGCTGTCGCTTTCAAGTAGTGGACAGCTAACCGCGGCCACCGTTGTCCCCAGCCCGCTGATACCCATGACGGTAAAGTGCATTTCACAACCCGCCCCATGATTAACAATAAGTTTCAGCTCATTAGAACCCACAAGTAACGGGTAAATAATTAAAAGCTAATTTACGACCCAAATATTTTGCTTCGATGCACCAAACATTACGAAAACGAACACTTTGGAGATGAAGTGCAGCTACATCATACTCGTTTTGTTCAGCCATAGGACGAAAAACTGGCGTAGAAAATTTTGTTATGGTCGGCATTGCTTTTGACAGCAGTAAACCGGCTCCAAAAAAATTACCCTGCTAGCAAAAACGTTTTGCTGAAAGCGACGTCAAGCAGTAGCCAATCCATGTTTAAAATATGAGAAGGTCGGTTATGTGCTTGCAAATTCCGAGGTATCGACCAAGGAGTCTTTTCAATAACCGATGTTATTTCTTGTGGGAATCAAAACGTATTGTTTCTACCACGAACTCGCCTTCACCAAACGCAGTCAGCTTTAGATGAAATTAAACGTATAAGATTGGTGAACAAGGAGTCCAACTTTATTCAGGTGGATAGTCAAGATGTAAGCTTGCAAGACGCGATTAAGATTAAATTTATTTAACACCCAAATCATACCCTGCCCAATGGCTCCATGCTATATTGCCCCCTCTGAATGTTGAGGGAAAACCCAGCAGTAGCAGCCTACCTTGATAAAACTAGTCAGCTTAAATACCCTATTTCAAGAAGTGAAGGTTTTTTGATGTCAAAAAAGTATGCGCAATGGCGGTGGCCCTGCTTGTTTGCGTTACGGGTGGCCATTGACAGAGCAAGAACCGTGCCGCAAGTGATTTCAGAGTACCATATGGAATTGCATGCACTCTTTTAGCGTCTTAACAATTCGTTGAGTAGCCACTATCGCTGATGAAGTTATTAAATTGATGACTACGCGACCCCTAAACTATTGATTGAAAGTCTCGAACGGGCCACTGGTGAGTAACTCAAGCTATTGAAGTTAGGCTCGTCGTATTCCCTTTTCAAAAATGCTTAGAGAAACAAAAAAACCCAGGCAATTGCCTGGTTGGAAACACTAATTTTTATCGTTACAATTTGACCCACTACCGTAAGGCTGCTAGGCGAGGAACCGCTTGTTTTAGATCATCGGTAAACACTGGTTAGCGCAAAAAAAACGCTTTCTGTGACTCACTACCTGCGGAAATTCAGCCTTTAACCGCCAATGTCCACATCAACCCAAGCACCAAAATTTTTAGCGTAAGCAGATAATGATCTCTTTGGGCATTGGCATCTGTTGTTCCGCCTTGCAGGAATTCTCGACACTACGTTGCCTGGGTGAGCAAACCATCTCCCGTTATTATCTTCACGCTCGCATCGAGATTCCATTGCCGTTGACACTTGCATGGGGCAGGCTTGCATACAATCTGTACCCAAATTACTGTTTTTCTACTTCATTCCATGCCCAACTTCCTTTACGAAAATACACACGCCATCAAAAATTTCACTGGTTGGGGCTGAAAAGGTCATCGCGGCATTAAATACTGGATGGAGTCAGGATGCTGTAACGAAAACAGAAAATTCCTTTCAGAATATGAAGGATTCTCCGGGCGCTTCCATTAAACGACCAGTACCCAATGGAAATTATCAAAGGCTCGATCCACCCACTGTCAATAAGGTAAAAAACGTTCACCGCTTGCTCATCGTCTACTGTGCATTAAAACTTTAACGGCTTCGTAACTACTAACCCGACCGATTTGAAGTATAAACCGTAGAAGCAATGCCACTTCTCTCCGTGTTGCCTTGGTTTGTGAAAAATCGTTCCACCACTCACGTCATCTACCAAAAAGTTAATGTTCTTCTTTGATTAAGTTGCCATTTGGATCTCTAAAACCACCGCCTACAAAGTGCTAGGTTGTCCACTAGGACCAATTGAGTCGGTGTGCATTCAAACATAATACTATCTGCATCAGTCGCTATTAAAATCTACTTCAGTACGAGGCCACTAACCTGTGCGCCATCAACCGTCGACGCCTGTGGCCGAAACCGTACGCAAACCCGCATTATCTGAGCTGAATGGTAATCAGCGGACACCAGGCACTATTAGTCGAAAACCGTATTGACACAGCGATAGTGGCCTCGTGAAGAAGCAAAGTCACACTGCCCATTTGCAAGCACGTTTCCATCTTAACCACGACAGCAAGGTGGTGAGCTCCGAGTTCAACTTCTTGGGCAGAACAGTGGTAAAAGCAAAATCATCTTGCTGCACTGTCAGTTAAAAAAGCCTGGCATTAAGGGCATTAAGCCGTGATCATATCTTCACCGGACGAGCACTGGCAGAATATTATGGCATTTGAACCTGAAACGGATGTAGTAGGGCGATGGATTACTCAATACCGCCATTTTGCCTGTTAAAATTGACTGTTGATTAGGCGATACCCTTACCAATCCAGAGTCCACTACGCTATTGTCAACGCACAGGATCATTAATTAATAAGCCGATGATGAACCCATTAAATATTAAAAACTTGCGTGCACTATTCGCAATATCTAAAGTTTCGTGGGCAAATTCGCGGTTTTGCTCGTGACCGTAAATGGTTCGATTTTCGTTTATTATTGTTGGGTGATAAGGTGCACGAGCAGCCCATCTGCTGCGTTTGCCTGCAATAAGCTAAAGATGCCCCTGATTGCCTGAAAAAATGACTTTCAATACCTTCCATTAATTACGTTGTCGGACATCTTTAACCCAATGCAATAAGTTCAACAAACGTCGAACCACTTGATGCTAGCTGGAATAGAGTTCCAAATAAATCAAGGGAAGCGGGATTTGGTCATTTTCTGGTGATACCAGTGAATTAAAGGTTGATGGACGCGCTTTCTCCGAGCCCAGGTGCAACCACACTTCCCTTGCGCCAGAATTATTTTGCCACTGTCAAAACCTATAATGGCCACACCGTGTAGCGGTGGTCGCCGTTCCTGCGTCATTCGAAAAAATCAGCTTAAACCAGCATGGTTGTGAATGAAAGGTAAACTAAGCTATCACCCACCATATTGATTATCAGCTGTTTGGTGACGGTGGCCAGAAAGGTGTCAAGGATTGTCACTCGGCCAGCTGATTCGTTGTTCACCTTGGCATCCGGTAAGCGACAAGGTAAAGTCATTAGTATGGTAGTCGTTCCGCCCCCCGTGGTGTGCCCCCCACCAAGTTGGTTGTTTTCTCGCTCAATTCCTCCGCCAGAAACTCCACCACAATCAAACTAAAGCTCATCAGACAAGAAGAAGCCGTTATCAGAGTTTTACACGTAACATCATATAAAGTCCTTTCCACCACATTTTAGTTAAAGTGACACCACTGCTCACTTTTATGGTTCAGCGGCTTATCAACCAAACTTCGTTAGTCTATAGCTTAACGGTCGTTTAAATCCCGTAAAATAAATTTACTTAATTACTAATAATAAAATCAGGAATGCTATGACTAAAGCCACCCCAACTACCCTCATAAGTTAGTCTTAACCCGCTCGCACTCGTATCGGGCCATGCTGGCAGGAACCCATAGCGGTATATTAAAATTCTTAAGTATGATAGCGGAGATTTCTCGTTAGTGTATTCGGGACCACTGAATGTTCACGATATACCTTTTTGGTAGAGGGTATTTTACCGTCATCGGCACCTGTATTTATTTACGCTCGTGAAGATGTGGTGTCCCTCTGGTATTTATATCTTGGTTTGTGTACAGCCAGTTTAAGTGACCCAAGCCAAACTAGGGCGTTAGTGGAAAGCGGTGGTTTGTAATTACGACACCGGCCATAGCCATTACTTTAGCGATGTATTTGCCATATGGTCCAACCCGGTGTGGGTTTAAATTTAGCCACTGGACGCTAAGCTATGCACCAGTGAATCCCCCTCTTTGCACAAAGTCGATTATCGATATGATGGCCTTTCCAAATCCTACCAGGCTAGCCCAGGGCAATAGTACAAAATCATGGTATTTGCACTTTTTTTTTGGTGTTGCTTAGCGATGATAAAAGGCGCAGTGGGAGAGCGTTTAACGGACTTTTTTTGCATGATTTAAATGAAAGTCATTCATGCGGGTTGTTACCCATTGTATGAACCTAAGCGCCGCCTACGGTGTATCGCTTTAATGGCCAAAACTGGCAGCCACCACCGACTATAAAACCTTCCAAGTGTTTAACCGCTTTACTTTTTCTTAGTTCTTGTTCGTCTTATTGTCCATGCGTTGGTGGACTTATCCTATTGTACTCAAGTTATCAGTGGCCTTAACCCCATTCACATTGCTGAAAAAGATGCGAGAAAAACCAGCGCTGTTCGCCTTTAGTTACAGCCAGTAGCAGCGCCACCTGCCTGTGACCATTTGAAACGGCCAATAAAAAAATTTAGGGCTAAAAACTTCCTGGGCGTCGTTTTACCCTCTCCTTGGGCTCTCGACTATAAACATGACGGCACCGCGATTATGCAGCGTTGTGGCCACCGTTTTAAGCGCAGTTTATAAGCTAAGATTTGAGTGTTTCCGATTATTAATGGTTATCCTGAGCTGCGACGCTAGCGTCAATAGGCCACTGCGGTGTGCCGGGGTGCTTGTTAATGTTGGCGATGTGCTGCAGCAAGTCAATTTGCCCGTCGAAGGAATTGCCTTGAATATTGGACCGTCGACCGTTTATTAGATATGAACCAGAACGGCGGTTAATGTCCGGCGAGTTTGTAGTATCATGCTACGTAGCAAAAAAGCGAAAAAAGAATTAGATTATGTCGAATTTACAATGATCCTAAAAGCTGGCCTTAAGTACGAAGAAATAAAAACTAGTTACGGGTAAGTTAAAACACAAAAGAGCGCCTTCCAGCGCCTCTATTGTTTGTAGCAATAATTAGTGCCCTAGCACTGCTCCTGGATTAATTTGGCCGCTTTAAATGCAGGATATAGTAGCAACCCCAAAACTCAATAACAACGCGATAATTGCTGTCATCACCACTCATTCCAGGCAATTCTGATGGTAAAAAAAATCAATAAAATACACATCCACCCGAAAGAAAACTGAGCATTAAAAGTGGTTTCCATAAAATGGGCAACCTGTGCCAAAATTACTCGCCATTAGACACCTAGCACCACGCCCCAAAGTGTTCCTATGCGCCATTAATAAACCTTGCAACATAAAAGTTGAAAATGAGTGAGTCTTTCGGCTCCCATACTCTTCAACATACCAAATTTTCACTTTGTTTTTCATTTACCGCCATAACTAGGGTAGAGACGATGTTAAAACCACGCCACGGCAATAACAAATAAAGCGACATACACCCACACTACGCACCCAATTGGATATCTTTGATATAGATTTACCCTCGGTTCGTGCCAGGTCAGACATGTAGACTTCTGGGTCATAGTAAACCCAATTCAGGCACGATATTCGGCCGCAAGAAGGACATTAAAAACGTAAAACGCCAAGCATGAGCGCCATTTTTAACCCCAAGGGTGCTTCCCGCCGCCAAAAACATGTGCATTAAACCAAGATGATTACTTCAACTCGCCCGCAAAATTTAAAACTCGCCAACAACATCAAGCCATAAGGATTTTGGCGCGCCACGTAAAACTTTGAGATTCTTCAGAAATTGTGGCAACAGTAACTGCACTTGTCACCAATCTTAACATCAAGATGTTGCATAATCCCTGCCCTAAGAGAAACGGCATTTTCATGCCGTAAAAATGTTGCATTGTGCCGCATCGTAACGTGGCGTCACTTTTGCGTTTTGCTCAGCAAAAGCAGGGCTCAAAGGCTGACATTTCCACCGCTTTTAGTTCATTGCCTTTTGCAAACATGCCCGCTTTCACAAAAGGCTCAATAAGCTGATGCGATATCGTCAGATAGTTTACGAATTCTCTCTTGCCAATCAGCTAAGCCATAACACTACCGCTGTGTATTCACCATGGGGAAATAATCGCAATTAAACGATTCTGTAAATTGCACGCTCAAAACCGTTCATCACTGACAGCAGTGAAGATCAGTACAAAACAGGCCCAAACCATACCAAAGTAGATGGCTGCAAATTAAATGATGAAATAAAACCATTCTGTCTTTTATTACTTTCTGAAAAACGCCACGCCTAAACTGAACACTAAGGCATTAGACATTGATCCGCCGCTGAATAGAATCTTGCTTAATTCACATTCAATTAAACTGAGTGAGCGGTCTAATTTACTGGCTAACTCAGTGTCGATGAGTGACCGCACCACAAAAACTAGTTGAAATTGCGCTTGTAAGTTCCCACGTTAGCAATTGATAGATACCTTTCACGTTTTTATCTAAAATTGCCCGGTAGTTCGTCCGCCAAAACTAAACTGGGCTTGATTAACGAGGGCCCGTGCAAATAGCAACACGCTGCCTCTCTCACCCGATAGTCGCAGGTTTGTGGGCCGCACGATGTTGTAGCCACCTTTAGTTAAGATGCCATAGCTTTCTTGCTCAGGCAACTTAAATGGAGTTTGGTAGCAAATAAGTAGGAGGCATAGCAACGTTTTCTAAGGCCACTAAAATTTCTGGCAATAAGTGATGAAATTGATACACGAAATCCTAAGATCGTTTCTTAAATTGGCGCTGTTGATTGGCTGAAAACTTAAAAAGTCTTTTTTCAAACCACAACATGACCACTTGTAGGTTTGCCCAAGGCAACCTAATAAATGAGCAGGCGTACTTGGCCAGAGCCTGAGCTGCCAACAAATGCACTTTGGCTCACCCTTAAGCCAAGCTAAAGCTGACATTTTTAGTACCTGAACCTGATTGACACCCTCATTAAATATTATTTAAATTTGGTGCAATTGAAGTAATTTCAACTCATAGAAATTGACGAATATGCCCTATACCAATTCAATTTTCCACTCGGCGCGATTAACCGCAACAGCAGCAAATTTATCTAGCACCTAATCATAGCCAATTTATAGGCGCTAAAACATTAAAGGTGTGAGAAACAAAGTTAAAAATTAGCAGGAGACATTACGAAAAGGAAGATCTAGACGAACTTACTGTGAGGACTGTTTGAATATTCGACTCTTAATTGGCGGATGACGGACTTGAACCCCGACCCCGGCGGACAGCCGATTCTAACCAACTTTGAATACCACTCCGCATATAAAAAATCGACTGTTTTGAGTGGCGGTGGACGGCTTGAACCGCGACCCCCGCCCGTGACAGGCCGATATTCTAACCAACTGAACTACCACTCCGCGCAATCAAAACAAAATCTAAAACAATATTAAAGTTGCGGAGTGCGGACTTGAACCCGCGACCCCCGGGCGTGACAGGCCGGTTATTTCTAACACTGAAACTACCACTCCACATTCTTTAATATTATCAAGCAGTTACGTAGTAGATATGGGGGGATCCACCTCGTCAACCGCCGGCCAATAATACGGGTTCACCTAAGGTGAGTCAACCCGTTTTCCGCAAAAAATACACTTAACTAGTTGTTGCTCTAGATTAAAACAATTTCAGCTGTTTGATTGGCCGACTGTAAAATAATTGAACAAGTCATGGCGATTAAAAACCAGCCAATTATCAGGGCCTAATCTAATTTAGATCCTGCCTAAAGCTCTTTGCTGCGTCGCGCGCGTAAATATACCAGATTGCACCAGCCGGCCGAGTAAAAAAACAAGATTTAAACCAATCACAAATAGTATCCCACCGTGCTTGTTGCCAACCTGCTCTGATCTTCTAGTTTAGCTTCGACGGTCAAATTCGGTTCTTTGTCGTCAATACTGGTGTTTAAGCTCAACATTTGCATTCTGCTCGACCCGGACGTTGTCCTCAATGCACGCTGCTTAGGCGTTGTATCAATAGCTTCAACTTACCGGTCAGGCTCTTCACCAAAAAAACTAAAACTCGTGGTACATCTAATATAAATTCTCGCCCCCTCAAACCGTATTGCCATAGCCGTAATTTGACGCGAATAAAACCCCTGACTCGTAATAAACAATTTCGTATTCACGCACATGTCCGACCAATCAGTAATTGAAAAATTTAGAATTCGCCAATTGGGAAACGAATTTTCCGTCCACTAAACACTGACCCAAAATCCACTAATTTCCGTTCTGCATCAATGAGTAATTTATGGATCCCTTACCAATCGAGCTTTTTTCAAACGAATCTTAATTGGATTGGATATTTAACATAGATTTCACCCCACCTGCTCCCGGTAAACATCGGTTGATTACTGAAAAAAACTGGGTCCCACTCCACCGTCAGCCACCGATAAATGAAATTGGCCAGTGAATATGCCATTCCGAGCGGACGTTCATCCGATGCCCTTTCCGATTATCTTCAAAGTGCTATGTTTTGAGTCTGCTTGCACCAAAATATTAAAGGTCAGGATGTTTGGACTAATAAATTCGATATTAACTCCCACCACGTCACGAAAACTCTCGATAGATCAAATAGGTTTACCCTGATGTTAAAAAAGCGGTTTGTTTTCAGAATTCGCCAGAAAAATAATCTTGGGCAAAGGGTCAGAATGAAAGCGATATCACTAATCCACCATGACTCTCTGTCTTGGTGAAATTCTGCCCCAATAGCCTGCCAGGGGACCCCGGCGTCGGATTTCTTTAAAACTAATCATGTCGTAAGTAGAAGAATCAAAACCAAAACAAATCTGTACCAATCGGCATTCAGATTGAAAAAATTTTACGCCATCAGGCCTGAACTAATACAATAGGAGAACACCCGTATTCACGAAAAAAAATCATGGTTTAATTTCGTCACCATGTAATCAAATACGAAAACGGTTGCATTAAGAATGCATTATACTCTGAAACCGAGTAAGGTAAGGGTGATTTCTAACTTTTGTGTGACTTAACAATCCAATGGTCTACTCCAGGTTTGAGCGAAAAGCCCATGGTAAATAAAAAACAGCAGCCATAAGCGATATGTGGGCCTTTGCTGTAAATCGTTTTCTACATAATTCTTGCTAAATAGCCATCCAATTATTATTGCGCCACAGCAACTGCCGCCTTTTTCAAAACAAGTCAAGCGGTTCATGCATAAGCTAATTCAATCGCCGTGCCTAAACAACCTTTAACGCTTTTCTTAGTCCGATGCTAGTCGTCTTTAAGATTTCTTGCTGTACTCCCCCTTCTTTATATGCGATTTACCTGACAAATTCAGATCGGTTTGGCCACCTGTCATCATGAGAAAACACAGATTATTCAGAATCTAATAAAGGCCGCCGTGTTTTCACGATGAGAGTTATCAATTCCGCGTAGCGCGCACCAGGGCATCCAAATTATTTTTGTCACTGGGTGTAAATGCCGAGCCATATCTAGGTAAATCTAATACGGTACAAAAATCAGCGCTCTTTGTGCCACATATTGGGAATACGAGCAAAACTCCGCATCCATAAAACCAATATCAAAGGGCGCATTATGAATAACCAACTCGTGCGCCTTATAAACTCCACAAATTCTTGGCTATCGCACTAAATACCGGGCTTATCCGCAAGATATCATTGGTAATTCGTGCACTGAATGGCTTCTTGCTCAACGATTGCGGTTGGGGATTGATGATAGACATGAAAGGTATACCCGTGAGTCGCGATAAGCCAACTCGACACAGCCCAATTTCGAGACTCGATGCCCCTGTCTTGGATCGAGCCTGTCGTTTCGGGATCTAATAACAATTTGTTCGCATTTCACACTCTTTTTAGAATTTTGTAGCAAATTTACGTTTCCTGCTCATTAACTGCCTAAAATAAAAAAAATTGCATTAATTACATGAAAACAAAATTGAAATTTTTACAGATGGCTCTGGGCACCCAGCCAGGCCTGGTTACGGGCGTATTAATATTTATGAGCATTGCAAAGAATTAAATCAAGCTTCAAACACACCACCAATAACCGCATGAGCTTGCTAGCCCACCAATGAAGCTCTTGCTGCTTAACTGAAAACGATGCAAGATTAATCTCACTACGACAGTCAATATGTTAAAAAAAACGGCATTAATCAAATGGATCAAAAATTGGCGTAAAAATGGCTGCGCTACCTCAGACAAAAAACCAGTGAAAAAAACGTTATCTTTGGAAAACGTCTCGATGAAGCAAGTCCGCGCGTCACGATGTTATTGGCATTGGGTCAAAGGCCACTCCAGGCCACCCTGAAAATTGAAGCTGTGATTCAACTTGGCACGAGGCAGCAGCAGAGAGTAAAAATCAAACTGAAAGGATGAGGGATTTAAGAGCTAAGCGAACGAGATTTCGAGATTTCTTATCTAATGGAAACGTGGACTATGTCGGCTAAAATAGCAAATAACTTAGTTATCCCACATGACAAAAAAAACCCATGTGCGGATCTGGGTTTGTTAGCTATTGATATTAGAAGTAGATTTGCTTGTTAGCAGCAAGCTGTTGCGTTTAACACTTGCTTGCGTCTCCTACCACCCACTAGGGTCATATGTCCAAGCTCAGATATTTTTTCGCCAGGCAGATATTTGCTCAGACTAATACTGTTGATGTTGCACATAGCTGTTTCAAGGCGACTTTAAGGGGCAAGCCGTGGCTTTCAAAAACCAAAAGTTGATTGAATAATTGCAAGTACGTCATTGTGGAAAATTTTTGTTAATACATGAAATGGCCCGACATATAGTTTTGAAAACCCCTAGTTCATCACTACTAGGCGCTTCATTTGCAGGGGCGGGTGATCTCATTAATTATTTCCTGTAAAGCGGCGGCTGTTGTATTCGGCTGTAACGTCAGCTGTTTGATACCATAACCGAAATTAATACGGGTACTGACGATGCTTCTGGGTGAATTAAAGGATAGGCCTTTTCCTCACGGATTAGAGGTGATAGCCGACTGGCAAAACGAGCCCACCTAATAAGTTGTCATCAATTCCAAAGGCTATGTAATTCAGGATTAGGATGGGTTCAAACCCACAGGTAAAACCAAAGTAAATAGTCGGATTGCGGCGCAATTGTCTCTGATACAAAAATAAAGTTTGCCAGGCTCCGTGATAGCTGGTGTAAGGAATGACTCGGCTCAAACACCTGCTACTAAAATATTCGCAAAGGCTAATCTTGATGCGGTTCAGCCTTAGCCTGATCGAATTTGCCAGACACGTACAACACCCACTGCGTTTGGCCATAGTTTTGTTGGACAAAAAGACAGCACAGCTTTGGCAGTAAATGGCTTTTGACTTTATGTTCATCGGCAAAGGTCCCACCGCGTATGGATGTTTACCAAAAACAAGCCAGATTGAAAGCTTTTCAGCGCTTTGCCCCTGAGCTTTCGAGCCGGTGAAAAAACACTTAAAGATCCCGTAAAAAAAATTATTACGGGCACGATCAAATCTTCTTATTCTTAAAAAGTTGCCTGTTATGGACTAAATCAACGCTAGTAAAGTCTGGCGGCATTCACGACCAAATTCAACTGAGGTTTTTACATTCCATTTGTAGGTTAATTTGGAATTTGCTACCCACAGAAGTATGGGACTGGCCACCCGATGTCAAGCTGCAGCGCTTGGCGATAATTTCGAGGCTTGATTGACTCTTTTGTACCTTCAGTAAGCAGTTGATTAAGGCCCAAAATCTTTTTGCCCCAAATTTTTTTACCATTTTACCCCAAAAACTTTTCACCAATCTTTCCCCTTTTTTTTTTTTTCCC
>Ga0163217_1092230_pt1 | contig 13905 bp, 13 predicted proteins | sample SynspAceP_FD_185933 | JGI IMG/M metagenome (GOLD analysis project Ga0163217, IMG submission 185933) | Saline lake microbial communities from Ace Lake in Antarctica - Synechococcus sp. Ace-P (PacBio error correction) | ecosystem: Environmental > Aquatic > Non-marine Saline and Alkaline > Saline ... | reverse complement strand
GAGTTTTACCGGGTGGCCCATCGCAACGCTAGTCTAGGTAGGCGAAAGAACTTTGTATCCCGTCGATTCGCTCTCCAAAGACTGGCCACGTGCATCAGCGTTTGTGACATCGTCTTTTGACCGAGCAGATCAAGGCTATTGACTTTCTGTGCATGCTTGGCAGTCAATTCCGTCTATGACTCTATTTGATATCAACAGGGAGTCGGATCTAGCTTGGCGGACATAGCAGTTATTTCCTCTTTTCAGGCACTGTTATCGAAACTCAAGCTGCGTTCTACCGTAACCATCTCCTCAAACGCCTCTACACCCACTCGCCGATCTCTGGAGCGAGGCTGGATGTATGCTTCCGTCAGCAACGCTGGGCACAAAAAACGATCCCGCCTGTCTAAAACAGTTCTACACCAACCTCACCCCCCACCTGCAACGCGATTGCGCACTGAGCGCAAAAAAAGCCGGGGGAATTTTTTAAAACTCCATTGCGCGACAAAGCGCTGGTTGGAATCGTGCTCGTGGCCAAGGCCTCGGCTTCTTACCTCGATTAAACTTATCCGTTCTCTAAACGTGTGTGATTTTTGTTTTCCGGTGATTGGCAGCAATATGAAACGCGACACTTAGGTACGACAGAACGGCCCATTGTCTTCACTGCAGCAAGGGCTACAGGCGTGGCTTCCCACGCAAGGGCTTCAGCCGTGGCGCAACACAAACCACGGAGTGGAAAGGCATAGTGAATGACCTCCTGCCGTGTCCACGACGTTTCATCTATGGACCACGCTGCCCGGTTGGGCGGTGCGAGCGAGCACGATTACCTTATGAAGCCGGTGTTGATCGGTGCTCGATCGGTGGGGATTATCGGAGTGGCTTTTGGCGTTTTTTTGTTTGAGCAGCAACGGCGAATGTGGGCTCAGACCATCTTGAAGGACAGCCAAACTCAAGCCCTGCTGCTCTGATCTATTTGGATCGGGTCCACTCGCGAATATTGGTGTTTGCTCCGATTTTCCGCGCGATTTCGGTTCTGGGAGCCGTGCTACCTGCGCTGATCGGTCTCGATCGCCAACAACTACCCGCCGGCGTATCCTGCTGTCTGTGCAAGTGATCGTAGAGAGCGTTTTCGGTTCCAGCCGCGAGTTGAAGGTAGCTCCTGAGGCCAACCCGAGCACACGTTCTTAGTGCTCTCGATATGGCGCTGTCGACTCACCTGCCCTCTACCAGCGTTTCTATTTGGGTTGGCTGATCACCGGCTACTTACCTTCGACATACGCGCCCTGTCGACCGGTTGTCCGATTTTCGAATGATCGCCACTTTGGCTACTGCGCACAACAGAAAGCCTCGTTTAGCCAAGCGAGTGCGCTTCGAGCTGCAGGCCGGCAGTCCTTGCTTCATCCCTACTCAATAAGGGCAGCACAGTTTTTCAAGTGGTGGCATTCAGTTGGGCGTTACCTCAGGTGAAGAGGCAAGCGACCAATTTGGGGATCAAGCTATTAGGATCTGGAAAGACTCAGTGATCAACGCGCATTGACCAATACGTTTTTTCCAGTCGTCACCTTCACGCAGAGACCGAGGCCGGGGCTTCTGACCATCTTTCGAAACGCTGACTCGCCCGGCGTGTGTGAAGTTCAGCGTGTTTTGAGTGTCACTGCCGCATTTTGGAGGTCGAGACTCTCAAGCTCGCGCGAGCTTGTGGGAGCAGGCCACAGCGATACCCTTGATCGCTCAGTTCGATGTCGACATTACTTACGTGGCTGATGGCATCGCCCTGGTGGGGCAAAACCCCAGTGCAAACGCGGCGTTGTGTCTCAACTCAGTGCCGAGCAGGTCACACTGGTGAGCCCGTGACCCGTGCCCTGGCTCTCTCTCGCTGCACGATCTCACGACGACTTGTGGGTGCTACCACCAAGTGGCTCCCCTTACACACCATGCTCGCGCCGATGGCTGCTGCCTCGCTCGTTGCCGTGTTGCCGGAAGGGGGCGTATGTGTGGGTGGCCCAGGCGGAGCAGACAAGCGTGGTTTCTTGGTGCTCGGTGTTTTGCAGGCTACGAGAGTAACCAAAGACACCAGAGCCGGCCGCGTGCGTGTAGTGAGTGATCCCCTTGGCGTAAGTAAGCCAACTGCGCCAGGCAACGCAGAGAAACGTCGCAGTTTCGCTGATTCATACCCCGACAGTTTTCAGGGATGATGGACTCCCGCCAGCGCTTCTCTACTCCGTGCCGATCTGCTGATCCTCGGCCCAGTGGACGACGCCCAGTTCTGGACTTTTCACAGCGTTGCCGTGTTTCTAAGATCAGCTGCTCGCCAAGCAACGGCAATTCGACGACACCACAATTTTCCTGCCAAGTTCCTAGATGACCGTGGCATCGGGCTCTCGCCATTCGCGGTATGCGTGTCATAGTCGCTCTTGCTTATCGAACAGTGTCACCAACCGCGCATTCAGCTGCAGTGCCTTCCACCTACATGAGAACTGCGGACGAACGTGCTTCCTATTGCGGGCCGTGTCTCAGAGCCATTTGTATCCATGGACCGGAGTCAGGGCTGATGGATACGTAACGAATACAGCGATTCTGCAAGCAGCTTGCTGTGGAGTTCATTGCCTCAGCAGCAGCAGAGTTTGGGAGGCCTGAATCTATCATCGATGACGGATAGCTCTGCTTTGACCTTCTGCAAGACCGTTCTGGATTCATTCACAGCCGATTATTTCGATCAGACCATGACAGATTCAACTTCCATCCTCGTGGAGTCGCGCCTATCTGGAAGAGGCTAGTGGATCGTACGTCTCTCTTGCTGGGGAGCTGTGCTACGTTAGATCGTACTTCGCGTAGCATGAGCGCATGCTATTCGATAGCAGATGGGCAAGGCATCAATCGATAGGGGGCAAGCTCGGGTTATACGCCGCTGTCATATTATTTGAGGGCTCATCGTTGACGCATATTGTATTTTTCTGTCTTGGCATCAAGCCCTTTCGATCGGATCTGCGTTTCCGCTTGATTGGTGATTTATTTTTGATGGCCCTTTGCTAACGGTTCCATCTCTGTTGAAGAGCAAAGAGTTTAGTTTATTTCTCGGCCGGACAGCTGGGGTCGGGGTATGAAAAATCGTGGGTCGATCAAGTCGAGGTTGCAGTTCCAACCTTGTATGGAGATTCAGAATACGCAAGCGACTCAGACTCTTTAACAGAATTATAGGAAAGCGCTTCTAGCTCCATTGTGAGTGCGGTGCTTCCCATCTGCTTTCGCTCTCGGGCTCAGTTTTCGGCCTCAGCGAGTGCTGGCATCTTGGGCTTACCGCATTGGGCGCTTGTGTCGGCGGCGGCATGTTGTCTGGCACAGTTTTGGTAGGTCACGGGGCCCATTGCCGCAGGTTCCATCTGTGGCGTTGATAAGCACTTTGTTGACCTTTGTCCTCAGGAGGACTGGAAGCACCGGACATCATCATCACTAAGCACAGTGCCTATGACGACAGATTCGTCAACACCTAATGAGTTCGATGGCTAACTAGCAGCCTTAATGCCAAAGGCTTGGTCGAGAACTGCCAGTATCATCGTCGGCTTTTAAGTCCATTCTATTGCTTGCGAGCCAAGAAGATGCCGTTCCGAGAGGTCGAGTTCAGGGCTCTGCTGTTGAGAAGGCATTTTCAATAGCCATGACTTCAGACCCTAGTTTAGGGCCTGACCGGAACTGTCCAGGAGTTGAGGGGGTGATGAAGTACAAAAAGCCATGTTATTGAGATATTGATTCCGTGTCTGTTTGACCTGTTCGCCGTTGCGCTCCCGTCCTCAGTTGCTTTTTCGATTTGATGATTCCTGAGTCACAGTTGTGGGGGCAATCTTGTGTTCGTTTCGGCCAAATTTTCCTATGGTAGGTCGTGTGACGGATATCTTGTCGGTAATACGGTAGCCCAAGATTCATCGCGACAGAGATCATTGTGTTTGTGTTTTTCGATCCAATGTTCTGCTTGGCCAAATCATGTGTGCTCAGTTTGCTCGTAGAGTGACAAGACTTCTGTCTTATTAATGATCTGAAGCGGATTGTCGTTTGAAAGCTTTATTCGGAAGAGTAATGCGGCAGATTTTTTCAGGTTGATGACTTTCTTTTGATTTTGAGGACAGGCGTATGGAAGTCGTCCGCAATCTTGAGTTCCATGTATGGGCCTTCCCAGTCCTTTATCTGCGTCGATGTGGTGAGACGACTGAGCCTGCGAAGCCGCTTGATGATTTGCGCTTCAAGGGCTAGGATTGACGCCAAAGCAACAGAGCCCTATGCGTTCGTTGTCGGGCGCCCCACCGCTCCGCCAGTTGCGGCTTTCGCCGCTATCCGTATTGCCCGTGTGCAGCAGGCGTGTCGCACGGCCGACGCTGGATCTTCGCCACGGATGGCAGGGTGCTGGGGAAGATCGTTTCCACGCGTTCATGTGTTAAGTGTCATTGATCCACGGTCCCAAAGAACCGGTGTTGTGAAACTGGCGCTTGTGCTGATCCGTCTGTACCGGAGCTGTCTGTTCCTTGTCCGGTTTAACGATCCGCGTAGCTTCTGCGTCATGGTTTCACACCCGCACGGACACCGGTGTGTGCCGGTTTGTCGTGCAAGTCCAGCGCACGAAGGGGCTTGTCGAGTATCGGCAGTCTAGACCATGCGTGCTATCTAAGTTGGGGGTTTGCGCGCATCGAGTTTTCGACCTGGGTTTCTTGAGGAATCCGGTGTTTGGTGGTTGCACAGCAGGGTTATTCGATGCCTTTGGCCGTTTAGTAGTTGGTTTTGATGACCTCGAGTGTCTGGCCCGCTTGGTGGATTGGTGGAAACCCCAGCTCATAGCCCCGGTCCACCGTCCGGGTCCGTTCTCCCCAAGAATCCCGTCCTGTCCGCAATTTCGCTATCCGCTTCGGCTGGCTCGCGGCTTTCCCGGCCAGTCGCAACGGGGGGATTTGTTCTGTTCGCTGCGCCAAGCGGTTTCGTGTGTTGGAAGGCGTCCTATCGCCTTGCTGTTCTGGAAGGGTTGGTGTACCCTCGAGGGCACTTCTCCGGGCGGCGACGTGTTTTCAGGTTGTGATTCGGGATCGCAGTCGGTTGAGTGAGGTATTGCGGATGTGGCATCCAGGCCTGTCCCGCCGATCGGTTTTCGACTTTACGTTGTCGCAGTTTCTGGGTGGGTGTGTGGTTTCGGATCGGGGGTCGAGTCGTTTGGTATTTCTTTTTTAGTGCCCGTTCAGGAAGGCATTGTGCAGGTTAGGGTTTTCTCATCGGTTGTTTTCCAGTCACTCTCTTTGTAGGTGGACATCACCGTGAGTACTGACCAACTTCATTTCCTGTTGCACGACGGACCTAAGTGTGTGCATCTACCGCCGTGCGCGGTTTCTGTTGGACAATGTGCAAAATGATGTTGCTGTTTCATTTCAGGTTCAAAGTTGTGCTGCATTCTATTTCATATTTGGGAAACCCGATATCTCGGCTACATTGATCTCTTAATCGCGCTATTTGCTCCTCGTCGGGTTGCTGCGGGGGGAGGTAGCTTCGATGCCATCGCACGGCTTTTCACCACAACTCCAGGCTTCACAGGGTTTGACTCTGTAGCGTTTCTTGCCGAGCGTTGAGCGGTTGCTCAGGTCCTCTCTCGTAGCCGTTGCCGTTCGAGGCTCCTGGCCCCGCAATGTGTTCACACTTCCCTGCTTTTTTCCGCTTCCCTATCCGCACAGGAGAGGGCCTTCGATCGGTGTGCCGGGCACACCCGCACACCGCCTGGTGGCCCATCCGGTACCGGCTCGGCAATGCGAGTGCTTCCTGCTGCCGATCCTCGGCACGCGGAGCTAGCACAGCCAGGGGCCACGAAGGGGTCAGGCGTTCCTATTACACGATGAATGCCATGGCCACGAGCCGGCCCGGCGTTTTCTCGCCGTTCATCCTCATCCGTTCCCTGGCTCGTGTCTGCGGTGGGTTTACTCCGGGGCTGCCGATGAAGCCCCACGCGGCGTTGAGCTAGCGTCATCACAGACCAAGAACGCTGCTGCTAACAAGGGCGCCATATAGATAATATACAAGTCGAGTCGCTACCTTCCCTTTCTCGGCCATGTGCCCAGGGCTATTGTGCCACCAACCTCCATTGCTGATGGCTATGAGTCATCCTGGCTTTTGGTGGGTGGTGGGTTCAACTTCCCGATGGTGCCCAGGCGCCGAATTGGCCTGTTGGATTCCGCCGCTGCGTGCTCGCGTCCACTGCCCCCGGCGATTTTGCTGTTGTTGCGTCGGCACTCCGACTCCGGTGGCCCGAATCGCCGATGGGTCCGATGCTTTCACTCGCTCGGCCGATTCTTCTCGAGCAGTTTTGAGGCCCGGCGGCCGCTGATCGAGGAGGTTAGCGGCTTCAGCCCGGAGGATTTTTTCCGCCACACCGCTTCTCGGTGGTTATGGGTCAGCGGGCGGCTGGCCCTGTCATTGCCCGGGTGGCTTCCAGCGGCTCCGTCCGCATGCCTACATCGTTTGATCTATGGCCAGCGGGCAGCTTGGTGGAGAACCTTGCTTGCCCGCCGGCTGGGGTGTTCCGGCTGAGGCTGGTTGTGGCCTGGGCCAGAGGGCTCGGGCCCTCCGGCATCACAACCTGGGTGCGCCAGGCCCGCCCCTGGACTGCTCTTGCGGAAACCTGTCTGCGTTCTCCCGCCGTGGGCCTGGTGCAGTTCCCGCGTGGACGCTTGTTGTCTGGAAGCCTGTCGCCTGGTGGCCACGCCCGCCGACACCTTTTATCGATGGCGCCACGGGCTGGTGGTTGCCATGGCTACCTGCCGCTTGCAGTTGTGGTGGGTTGCGTCCAAGCGCATGGTGGCCTCGTTGGAGGTCGGCCCAGCTCTGTTTTCGACGATCTTCCTGGTTGGTGACGCAGCCCACTGCCTTTGGTGGTGCAATTGCGCGATGCGCCACCGGGTTGGTACTCACCTCTGCCACCGGGCTAAATCCGTCGATTTGCGCATATCTTAGGCTTCTATGTGCTCTTTCCGGCGCCCCGGAATGGCTTTCTTTTCGAGGCAGGCCCGGCGAGAACTGGGTGCTTTCTGCGCAGCGTGCTGTCGGTTCGGGGGGGCCAGGACATCCCCACGGTCAGCCGAGCAGAGCATGGGCAGCCGGCGGGGGTTGCTCAATGCAGGAGCCCGGGCTGCTTGCCGTGAGATGCCTGGATGCAAACATCCCCGTGATGACAAAGGTCCCCCCGCTCGACTGCCTATGCCCGTGCCAAGCGGGCTGCTGGGTGATCGGTTTCTCCGCGCCGCGCTCACCGCACTTGGAGGCGCTTGTTTCGCTCTTCGTTACGGAGATAGAGCTGTGGCTTCTTGCACCGATTTCTGGTCGACGCCGCACGGGGTGGGCTTATCTGCCGCCGCGGCTATAGCACCACCCTTGCGCCATGGGCCCTGACCCCCCATTGTTCACGCCGCACCAACTTTGGCTGTTTGGATGCGTTTGGTTCAGTTGTGGGAGAGCTTCGTCCGATGGTGCTTAGGTCTTCTCCCAAAGGAAGTCGACTTGCGCACTTCTTGCCCTTGATCTGGAGTGGCTGCCCGCGGATGGGACGCTGCTAGCAGAGGGGAATCGTGCTGATCCAAGGCCAGTTCTGGGTTGGTTGTGCGCGATCGTCTTTACGCTGGGAGGTGGCCGCGATTTGGCTACCCTGCGTTCACTTGGGCTCTTTCGGTGGTAGCGGCGGTGCCCTTGGCGCCGGCGTGTGGATCCGCGCCATCACCGCCCCGCCTTCCGGGGTTTGACTTTTTTTGGGGGCCCGGTGGGCCCTCCCCGTCCCTTTGGGCTAACCCCGCTGCGCGATAATCGGCCTTCGCCAGGCCGCGCAACCAGCTGCGATGTGCAGTGATCGTGGGGTGTTGCACCATGGCCCAGCCGGTCTCCTCGTGTTTCTGAGCTCTTCGGCCGCAGCGGCAGGGAGGATACTGCTTCGACTCGCGCACCACACTACTCTTCACTCGTCCTAACGCCGCGTTCGGGTTTTCGCCCGGCTACGTTCCAAGTACCGCGGCTAAGGGCGGTTCCGAGCGTTTGGTGCGCGATGGGGCAGCTCCAATGGGCTCCTGCACTGGTCGCGCACCTGCAGCCAGAGTCACAGCGAGCGCGAGAGGTGTGTCGGGGGGTGGTGGCCGTTGTGGACGCGGGTCCTTGTGCAGGATAGATCGCGGCGGCGTGGCGCATTTTGGCATATTCCACGCCCGCAGTTCAGGGTCAGCGCCTCTAGTGATGCGCTGCACCTGCTGCGTGATGGCCAGAGGCGTGCTGGCTCTGGCGCTGCGCTTGGTATTGGGTGCTGTGAGGTAACTATTTGTCAGGCCATTACTCACGATCCCGAGGCGGCTTGCCCCTCTACCGCGCCTCTATGGCGCGGCGACGTTGTTATCGCATTCGTCGCCGTGAGCCACGGCTGTTGCCACGGGGATCTGGCGAGTCGCCTCGTAGACTGTTCTCGCGGCCATCCGCAGCGGATCCCACCTTCTCTCGGCACCTTACCTGGAGATGGGCTTCAACATTGGCGATTCTCACCGTGCTGTCTGTCTCGTGTTGCCTGCCACGAGCGCAACTACTGCAGCGGGATCGGGCGCGCGGCCGACGTGTGTGATTGGTCATATGCACTGGTCGGCACTTCGTACGGACCCCCACGACTTTCACTTCTTGCGGAGCCGGGAGGCGATGCTGCGCGGCGCCGTAGCCCACCGGGCTTGTTCGTATGCTGCCGCCATCTGCTCCGCGCCAGCTGTGCCTTCACCCTGGATCGTGGGTGCAGAGCGGGCATCGATGCCCAGGCCTGCTCGCCAGCTCAAACCCGCTCCCGATTGCCGGTCGAGAAGGGGGAACGGCAGGCTTCCAGGACACCTTCTTAACTGGCTGCAGTGGATTGCAGGCCCTTCAGGGGAGTGTTGGAGGCGCTTTTTTGCAGCTTTCCGACAGATTGGTGTGACTTCCATCCAACAGGTGCTGCTAGGTGCATTCATTCGCTCCAGGGGAAGCGCCGTTTTTGAGCGCTCCATACGCCAGCGAGCTATCCTCGCGCTTGGGTTTGATCGACGAGCGCAAACGTCTTTGGCCGCTGTGAGGGCGAAGTTGCGCGAAGCAAGAAGCTCTCGGGGCCGGACGGAGACTCTCACCTTGAGCGCCGAACGAGAGGCGAACGGAGATCTACGTGGAGCTCAGGCCTTCAACCAGTCTCGCTAGGACTGAGACCCGGCCCCTTGCTGATGCTCATGATGAGGGCTTCCTGCCCACTTACGCTTCTTCCAGAGGGCCGGGTTCACCTCTATCGTGCTTTGTCGACGGTGTTCCAGCCTCGGGTGTGGCTCAGACGATGGTCCGCAAGAGCGTGACTGGCCAACACTGAGCTGCGACGGCTGCCGCTGTCGCATCCTGGCCGAGGGCTGTGGGCCCGATGGTCAGTTTTATTGTCCTCAGGTGCGGCGGGTGAAGGTCGTATCAAGTCGACCCCTCAGCCTTATAGGTGTGCCCGAGCGCTGGCGTTTCTGCCTTCCTGCTCCTTTCGACATGCGGGAACGGAGCTTGGCGCAAGGAGTGCCCAGCGCTTGCGGGCCACAGTGGCTATTTCGATTCTCAGGCAGGTCGCAATGGTAGATGGCCCGCCTCGTCAGGTGAGGCCACCCAGAAGATGCCCGCCAGCGTTCGGGACGACGCGATGAGCGCAACCCCGTTCTTTCATCCGCCAGCTGCTGTAATCTTCCGAGAAAGCCGGCGGGAAATTCTCTTGGCGATTGGGGCGGGGACTTTCCTTGGCGCGGATCACTGGCAGCGCCAGGTTTTCACGCGAGATCACTCGGCGAGGCACCCCGTCGGCCAGTCCACAACTGCGCAGGGTCAAGGTGCGGTGTGCTTCGGCTCTGCAGCAGCTGCGGGCAAGGTGCAGGCGTCGGCCTGCCTGATAAGGCAGCACAACCTGGGGGCCGCACCGCGCGCAGCCCGTGCGTCTCAGTTTGTCCTCCCCTCTCCCCCCCCCTCCCCCCCACCCCCCCTCCCTCCGCCCCCCCTCTGGTGAATCTTAGCAAGTGTTATGTACAGGGAGGTTTTCTCTCAGAGCGCTGCGTTTTCTCTACCTCGTGCGCAACTTTGGGGTAGAGGTCGGACAGCCCTCCTTCGTGGGGCCCTGCATTGGGCCTGTGCGTTCATCGCTTGGCGTGGCGTGGATACCTGCGTCGGCGGTGGCGCAGAGTGTGCTCGTCCAACCGCGCGCAATCGCAAAACTTTTCTACCTGTTTGATTCGGTGCCGGCGGTCGGTTAGTGCGCTAGTTGATGGAGGCGGCCGGCAAGACCTAAGCGGGTCTTTTCGAAAGGATAACTGCAATCGCTCGGCCTTCTCTGCCTGCCCTTGCAGTGATGGGTGCTCTTATCGGCTTTTCTTACCTCAGTTCGCTTTCGATCGGCTGCGGCACGAGTAAACGCCGTCGGCATCGAGTAGGTCAGGCCTCCTAACGCTGGGGCATCTCCGCCAGCCAGCGCAGCTTCGAGTTGGTGATCACCGCGCCGAGCGAAAGTTCGAGTGCGGTTCATCGCAGTTGCGCGGAGGGAAGGGAGACCGATGGGGGTGACCGTGCGGTCAGGCGACCGATTCTGGTACGCAAGGGTTCCTTTCAGCTCAGCGTCCTCGGTCCCCGTGGTGAGCTGGGAGCTGGAGCAGCAAGTGCCCCCTCCAGGAAGGGGTGGTATTGTTATTCTCGGGTCCGACTTCCTGCTCATTCACGCCGCGGTAAGCCGGATCGCCTTACACGTGGTGGAGTAACCACGCGCGAACTGGCCACCGTGTCGTGGAGCGGCTGGCCGCTGCACATCGTGCGGTGTGTTAATGTTATGGGGCTCAGCTGGGTGCGTGGTCGAGAAGTCCCCAGCGGCAAGGCCAGCTGGAGTGTCCAACGGCCTGGCGCCCCTCGGAGTTACCCCACCTTTCCACTACCAAACCGGAGCTTGTATCTGGCCACTTGGTTGGCCGAAGCCTATGCTCAAGAAGTCAAGCTCACTGCTTTCCTTCGACGGCCGCCAGGCCCGTATGACGGCAGCGCCTGATCTGCTGTGGCCTAACACTGTCAACTCCAGAGCTCTGTGGCAGGCTGCCCACAATTTGTCAGCTCGTTGTCTCCGGCCCCGCCTTCAGCCCGGAGCTAGCACGGTGCATTGAGGCGCTCCAGTCAGGGCATGTGGAGTGGCAACAATCGTTGTGGGCAGGGCCATGGGCCGCGGTTCCGATCGTCAGGCCTTGGCCCTCAACTCGCGGATCTGGTCTTCACCGCGACCACCCTTGTGGCGCAGCTTCGCGCCATCCACTTCCAGCCGAGCGTGCTGCACGACAAGCTCAGCAGCAGGCCCGCCTGGCGGGAGATGGCTGCGGCAGCCATCTCTTTCATTCTGCCCATCTGCTGCTTTGCCACCAGGTGGGGGTTGCGAGAGGCGCGCCATCGACCTTATTCAGGTGTGGGTGGACGGGGCGGCAATCGCGCTCGTCGCCGGCGAAACCCGGGTGCAGCGCGAGGCCGCCTGGAGGAGCTGAGAGCTTGCATCCAGCGTGGGGCCGTGCTTCCAAGTTTACGCCAGTTGGCTTGCAGGTCCGACGCATCCGTAGCCGCCCATCCCTGCATGTGCGGGTTTGGAACTGGAAAGGCAGCCAAAGGTGAGGTGCTGGGCCAGCGAGCTGCTGGGATTCACAGCTGGCGTCTTGCTGAGCCAGTACGACGAGCAGCTTTGGACGCCGGTTGGGCTGTGGTGCCACAGTGATCCCCGAAAGCACCGCTTGAGCCGATCGCGCTCGTCCGTCCACGACTTGCTTTGACTCACACCTCAGCAGCCCCTATTGAGCGACACCGACCTCCCGTTGCCATTCAATGCGATTCCTCAGGCGCTCAACAGCTGACCCGAAGAAGGGGCAGTAAGGCTTTCCACTTTCATCTCCAGTTCCGCAAAATACCCGCAGTTCGGGCTTGACACTACGGCGCATCGAAGGTGGCAAGGATCTCGAGACCGGCTCCCTGCGTGTTGAATCGCGAATCCGGCTTTGCTTCAGCGACTCGCGGAGCAACGCAGAACTATGTTTTGCTTCTGGATCGATAAGCCGACGACGTGCTACCAGTGGGCCCGTGCCGAACTGTTCCGTTTTAACCGCCGTTCCGGGATGTTGCATGGTGGTGGATGTTGGAGGGCGCGATACGGCGGTGGGCGAACAATACGTGGCAGTCAGCGCCAGCTTCCCTCCCAGCTTCTTGAACCACCAACGGCACCGGCCCAGAGCTTGCCAATGACGCCGCCACGTCTCGCGGAGACAGCAACGTGCAGGAGGGCCTCTTTCTCAGCCTGTGCAGCCACGACGGATTGATTGGTGCTCTCTCGGTCGTGCCAGAAGCTCTTTGCCTGCAGCCGTTACGGGCCGTTGGAAATGACGAGGCTCCTGGCCGCTGTCGAGTGCTCCCCGGATGCGTCGATGGCCTCATTCTTTTCTGGCGATGCAAGCGATCGAGCTGGTGATTGGGTAGAGCTCGAGGGCAAGGCGGGCCCACATCTCGAAACCCAGCGATGTGGCACAGCTTGTTTTTTAACTACCCGCTGAGAGCCAGGCCACTGTCCTTCGTGAATCACCGACGCGAAGTGCTCGAAGCCTGTCTTCGCGCGTCTGGAGCGTTGTGAGGGATGTTTTTGACTACAGCCGCGCAGTTGGTGTTCGACCTGGAACGGTTTCCGGTGAGGTGTCTGGGTTGGTGCTTTGTACTTGCAAAACCGTTGTGGCATGCATCGGCACGCCTGGCTGGCCAGAGGCTTGCCGATGCCGGTTGAGGCCTTGGCCGGGTTGCTGTTCACCACCTTACCGTTGCAATACCTCTGCCACGACATCCGCAGCTACTCACAGATCTGGCAAGCAGCGAGGCCTGAAGGCGCTCGAGGTGATTCATCTGCATGGGCTGGGGTTGAATTAAACTTCTCAAGAACAGGGCCTGAGGTTAGGTGTGTTTGACGATTCAGGCCCGCGGGACTCGTGCTGGAGCTGCCATGGATGTCGCCGGACACCATACCCTCGGGCTTGATGGACTTTCTACAGCGAGGTAGTGGCATAGAGGAAAGTCGGTGTTGTGCCAGTGCTTGCCTCAGCTCGCGGATGACTACTGATGCACGCCGATGTCGCGCGTGGCACTCGCTCACGCGTGTCAAACGAGCCAGATCGGCAGTTGTTCGATGCTGCGGGGCTGAGTTCCGCCAGCGCGGGCTGTGGGGAGCCCGAGTGGAGGCTCAACAGGCGCGGTTGAATCCTGTTGTTCCACGCCGTCTCCAGCCCCTTGTATGACTCCGCAAGTGTGGGGGATGGTGGATGAGGGCGCAGGATCTCGATTGTTGCCTCATTCGCCTGCATTGTGCCCTGGCGGTGAGCGCAGCACGCAGTGAACTTGTATGTCTCTCGTCGATCCCAAGCGATTTAGGCAAATCCTGTGCCGTGCTCAGCGCTGCGGTGTCGAGATTCCGTTGGCCGCTTCCCGGCAGCTGCGCATTTCTAACTACGCCCATGAGGGGAAAACGCGCGGCCTGGGCCACGGCCGTGCTCCAGGGCTTCGACTACGCATCTCGACTGGCTCGGCAGCGATCCGCAGTGACTACGATCGTGCTTTAGGCGAACACCACGCTAGTGCAGGGCTTTTGGGATTCCGGTGACGAGCTCGCTTCTCTTGTGTCGAAAAACTGTGTCGGATCCGCAGGAGCAGGGCGTGCCTGTTCGGGACTGCGTTGACCTGTCTCGCATCAGAAAGCGGTCGAGAAGCTCAACGGCTGCTGGACGGGAGGCTTTGCCGCCCCGTTGTGATCAGGCAGCTAATCCGATGACCCCGAGTATCCAGCCCTGCGCATTTTAGCAACATGCACCGGGTCAAAACGCTTGGAGTTTCGATCAGATTGTTCTC
>Ga0163217_1075075_pt1 | contig 13906 bp, 11 predicted proteins | sample SynspAceP_FD_185933 | JGI IMG/M metagenome (GOLD analysis project Ga0163217, IMG submission 185933) | Saline lake microbial communities from Ace Lake in Antarctica - Synechococcus sp. Ace-P (PacBio error correction) | ecosystem: Environmental > Aquatic > Non-marine Saline and Alkaline > Saline ... | reverse complement strand
CTGCTGAACTCTCAGAAAAAAACTTTTAAAAAACCACCATAACCAAAGTTAAGTCAAAGACAATACCGATAATCAAAAGGGCAAATCGGGCAATAAATTTACTGGGAAGTCACTAAAATAAATAGTTCCATTAATAGGCCAAATGAATATTTTTTGGTGGAATATTACTTTTTGCCCATTGCTCGTTCATCTCTTCGTATTTCTAACAACCTTTTTGCTTGAATCCAACCCATGAGCGCATTCCACGGATAAAATTTTCCTTTTTCGGGCATGCATTGAGAATCTTAACCACTCGATACTGATCAATGAAAAAGTCGCCAGAATCTTTGGGCAGATGTCACTTCAGAAATAGTAACTTAAACAAGCGATAAAAATATTTTGTAGTAGCAGTATCTTTAAAAAAGGATTTCTTTTCGCTTTTTCAATGCATATTACCACATCATATCCAGTCCTTGAAATGTGCGTTAAAAGTCGTTGTAAGAGTTCGGCGGATCTTGTTAAATCACCATCAACAATGCAGCACAGCTTTCTGTTGTCATTGCATGCTGTAAGCCTAGCCGCTATGCCGTTGTTGACAAAGTTTTTGGCATAACAAAAACGATTTGTATTTTGGAGTATTGGAGAGTGAGAGTGCTCTCATTTTAACACAGTTTCATCCGTGCTTCCGTCATCAACCAAAAATCACCTCAAATGGAAAGTTTCACCTAGCTTCGATTAGTTTTTAAGATTCGGTCATCAACTCCTCAAAACCAGTTAGATTCGTTGAACAACGGGAAATAACTTATTTATCTGTGGGGAATTTGATGTAAACCAGTACTTTATAATCGATGTATTCGGACAATTAACAGAACGAAAGTATATATTGATTTTTATAGCTTCAGAAATTTGCTCTATAACTCATAAAAAATTTAAATTAACACTTTAGTTTATTCCCATTTTCTTGTTGAAATTAAAAATAGTATAGATTGGTCAATGTTTTAGTACTTCCTTTTGCGGTAACATTGGCTTACCTTTTTCATTTAATATTATTTCTTCTTTCGTTCGCCATACTTTGGCCGTTACATTATCTACAGAAAATTATTGGCTTTAAACCAACAGTATTTTAACGGTTTTTCAAACGAATCGGGTGATTATCGGAGTTTCAAGCCTCTTGATACTCATTGTCCCCAGGCTGTATTTTCAATTAAAACTTTGACACTATTCTACGACTTTATTTCCACCTTTTTTCTTACTATTTAATTCATTGTCTAAACGGCTGCTATTTTTTACATGTATTTTTATGGCCATTAGGTTTCGCAATATCATTCAAAAAATCAGAGACTGGATTTCTTTTTAATTATTCCGGCTGTATTGGGTACTTACTTTTTGAATTCATTGAAAATTATGCGCATCCGAGTTGGAGTATTGATTCCCACCATTATTCACGTTTACGTTTTCACCTTATTGGTTTATGCTTGTGACGGCGCAAGAAATGAGTGGTAGCAAGCCGGGCTTATCTATTCTATTGCCTTAGCGCTTTTGGTTCCTATCGATTTATTTTTTATCCCAATAGGACGGCTAGTAACTAACTTTTTTGAGTGATTTTTTAAGTCCACCTTTATCGACAATCAATTGTTCAAATCGAATTCCAGTTTCTGATCTCGAAATTTATCGGTTTATCCGATGGCAAAAGTGTCTTCTTTTTATTGACACAATTGGAGCTCAGATTAATGATGTTTATTTCATTCATTTACCTCTATCATTATTTGAATTGGTTCTCTAAAACAACGACATTTTTTGGCATAAAAATCTAACTTTAAAGCGACAGTCTTTATAGGTGTTGCTGGATTAGGCTTTATAGGTTGTTTTATTACACTTTTAAATAGGGAATTTTGGACCGCTCTATTTTTCAGTTTCCTCACGTTATTTAGGAGTTTCCTTTGAATTATTTTAAGCCTAAAGAATTTTCTCTTTATTTAGTAAAAGCAATCACAGAGGTGGTACGAAAGATGTAAAACAACTTAATTTCTGTGCAAAAGTTACTATTGGATTCATTGCGGTCATTGTCACATTTATTTCGCTTTATCCAACAGTAAACAATACTGGTGAATTGGACGATGGACGGTTATGTTCTTCAGAATAGTTCTAATTACTTCCTTAGATCTGAGATGATAGTTTTCAATCTTCCAAGAGCCCAAATGTGGTTGGGAATTATCCACCCGTTGACTGTTTTTGTCTTTAGCAATAGATTATGCTATTTCTGAAAAGGCCCCTTTTTACCTATCATTTACGACAATTTCATTACTGCATTATTGAAAGTGGTATTGGTTTTTGGTTGTGTTGATCTTCTAGGTTGTTTAAGAGTATCAAATGGGCGTTCTGTTGCTTTGCTATTGGCATTTCATCCCCATGCATGTAGGAATTCAGTCGCTTGGGTTTCTGCCCGTAAGGATCATTGTACTATCTCCTATATTCTATTGATCTATTTAAAATTATCGATGTACTTCCAATTTGCCAACGAAGAGTGTTCGTTCGTCTTTCAGTTTTCGTACTTTTTAGTTGTCTTTATTGTTTCTAAAGGAGTTGCAAATGGTTTTTCCGCATATCTGTTTTTGATTTGAATTATTTAAAGATAGAAAAGGTTAACCTGACCTCACTCATTGAAAAGGTTGCCATTCATCAATTATACTAAGTGCAGGTTTGTCTTTATTTCCTTTCTATTCACAGCAAATTGGAAGGGCATTTTATTACTGAAGTAGATATTCCCATTTATCGACAGATTTGGCCATCGAGCTCAATTCATTCTTGGATGTATCTCTTTCATCCATTGTTCCTATCAATTTATCACGTCTTCATCCATATCCGTTCAACAGTTAAGTGGATTTTCGGACTCACTACTATCTTCTCTTTGTTGGTCATTCAGGGCTCCTTGGGTTTATGTTGGAATAGCAATTCGTAAAAAGTGGAAGGTCGGCATATTTGGAATCTTGTTTTTTACGATTGACGTTTGATTCCTATATTGCAATTAATCCCGATTAAGGAAGGCCCCCATGATGGCGGAGCGGTTATACTTATGTCGCTATTTAGGACTCTTTATTTTAGTTGGGTATACGGATGGTTCAAATTGGCAAATCAAAAGTCAATTCAAACAAAGAATCAGCATTGGAGCTTTTACACTAATTAATATTGATCTTTTCATCGATTAGTTTAACTTATTCTAATCATGGAAAAAAATGGAGAAAGAAACGCTGTGGAGATAAAGTTCACTTGACCAATATCCGGAGAGATTTCGCCCATTATTCTAAGAGCGGATTATTATTTTAAAACAAGGAGGAATTGGCGCCGCTTTGAAAAAAAAAAAAAGAAATGTAAAATCGGAGTATTTACTATCTCCCTATTATGGCGTGGCATATCAAACTCAAGAGGCAATTGCCATGAAAAATCAAAGAGTTGCAATTGGCGTAAAACGATTATGAGCAGGCAATTGCATTGATCCCAATGTGTGTGTAGGAGGGCCTTCGTATGTTAATTGGCTCGCGATATTAGGAAGCTGATGGACAGTTTGACGCAGCTTTAAAAATACTTGGACTTCAAGGTCTTAGAATTGAATTCAATTATTGCGACGGGCTTTTGTGAATCGAGGAGGTCATTCACGAAAAGTTAGATGAGGACCCCAAGGGAGATAAAAATAGGCAGGTTAGATCTTGGATATAGCCAATGCCATTCAATTAGAGCCTAATAATTGGTCTTTCTATCGCTATAGAGGAGTTTAATTATTTGCGGCTGATTGGAGAATAGCAAATGGCTGCTATTGCAATTTTAACAAAGCTATCGAATTGTTTACCTAAAGAGTGGGATTGTCCTACTTTTTGAGAGCAAATAGGTCGTATTACAAGGCCAAAAACTGTGCTTAAAAAGTTGAGGCGAGTGTGAGATTTGACGCTCAAAAACCTATTTATCCAGACTTGAACGAGTTCATTTATTAACGAGTTTGAAAGTAATAGAAAAGTTAAAGCAGCGGAATTGTTTTACTTTGGAATACAAAATGAAAGACATTTTCAAAAAATAAGCAGTGACCTCATTGTTGCAATTGGTCATTTATTTGATTATCTATTCGGATTTTCTTTTCTGAAAAAGATTGTGGTGTGTTCATTTCGCCGCTTTTCTAAGTGTTAAAATGCCTTCTGTATGATTGCTGCTGCCGTTATTATTAATTCATTCGATCACATTTTAGCTTTAGCAGTCCATTTCGTTCATTCAACAAACCTTGAAAATATTTACCAATTTTTGATTCCTATCGAGGAATGTTGGGCCTTTTACCACTCTTCCCAATTTCCCAATGATTTTTATGGAAATGCACGAAAACTATCTACTTTATAAAAGACACTGTAATAATGAACTTCCAAGTTGATCTTTTATCCTCATTTTGAATTTGAGTTTATTCCCGGACAGAGGTAGAAAGGCAGTGAATTTACTCGTTGACGTGATTTCTTTTTATTCTAAACAAAAGTTATCAGCAGTTCATTTATTTCTATGAATACCTTTTTTGGAGTGGACTATAACGTATTGTTTACTCGACTGATTGCTACCTATATTCAGAAGTTAAAGGACACGTATTTTTGCTTCCTTGCTGTTTATTACTTCACCTATGTTCCTAGTGTATATTTTGGACAACATAGAACGTATGCTCCTGTCTTTTTCTGCTAATACTGCTGTATTTGTATGTTAAAACAATAAAGTCAATCGTTAAAATTGGACTTTCTTCCATTAGCAATAATTGGATTTAAGTTGACTTCGTTTTCATACCCTTTTTATTTTTACTGGCTCCCGCCTTTTTTAATCTTTGGTAACAATATTTACGCGCCGAATTTAATAAATGAAAAATACGGACGCTGAAAAAAGACTTCAGTTCATTTATTTGCCATTGTTGGTTCGTCGGGTTAATTGCTACTTTTTTGTTCTTTAAAAATAAATGGACCCCCGAAAACTAACTGATTTCACCGACATTGAACGACTGTTTCTTCCCTGGTTCATCGAATCCACGATTGGATAAAATACAATTTATTTAGCCTTAAATCATTCTTGGATTTTGTGAATGGGTTTTTCTTTGTCCCAGTGTTTCTTTTTTTCTTGTTACCGCTTTTTTCCTTTTCGGGAAATTAATCAATTGGAATAGGGGCCTAGCGATTCAAGGAATTTGTAATTGACCATACCATTTATTGCACCTTTTTTCTTTTTCCGTTAATCCATTATTATCCATGCCAATGGATTGGGATTTTATTTATGTTTCCGGTGTCTGTTTATTCGTTCTAATTTTATTTTTGCTATTCCAGAAATCGAGCAGACTTATTTTTAACTCCCAGAAGAACGATACTACTACTTTGCCATCGCGCACTTGTATCCTTCTTTGTTACCAGCTTGCACGAAACCAATCATCTTCGTGTGGAAAAGCATTGGCAAACACATTTATTAAAACTTTACATGAGCATGCTTTCAAACTTATCTATGTATGCCATTAGGGGCAAAGTGAATCCTCCTGAAATCTATGAGACGAATTAAAGAAACGATTTAGCGATTACAACGTATTCCATGCTGAGGGTAACGACAAGCAAGTTAGCGCATTTACTGATCGACTACTTCTTTTGTTTTAGCGAAAAAAAAGATATAGTGAAGGAAGAAAAGCCTTCTAAATTCAGTCAATTTATTTTGCCACCTTGATCAGAATTTGATGACCACATCAATAGAATCAATCAACAATTGGGGAAAGGGATTTATTCTTTCTCCGATGAAGGTCAGAAGTCAAAGCAATGGCTATTTCAATAGAGCACTAAAAGAAACAACAAGGAAATGCATTTCAAGCCCTTACAAATTATAGAATTAGCCTTTTTTATAACCGATTTCATCGGAAATAATGTTGCTTATTAGAAATGAACTTCAAAGTGGAAGACTTTCATTCGGCTTACCAACAAGCCAATTTATTTATCGAAAGTAATGTGTTCACTAGAAAGAAGCATTCGAATATTAATCATACTAGCTTAGAAGCGAATGAGTACAAATGCGACCAAAAATGCATTGCAAAGATTACCTGACACTGTTTCCAGAGGATCAAATTGATTCAAGAGATTTACAGTCGATTACAGGTGCGAATGATCAGTCGAGATCTGAAATTGTAGTTTTTAGGAGAAAAGTAATTTGACTGTTGAAATAAGCACGGATTCAAGTTTGTAAAACACATTTTGTTATCTCAAATTTAACGGTATTTCAAGCTCAACACAAGGACATTGACATTCGGTCGCGCACGCGCGCTTGAATATTAAATTATTGAATGATTTCTTGCAATTTATTTGCCAAAATAAATCTATGGTGGGCTTGGTGGTGGATAGCCAAGCAGTTCTTGATTCAATTGATGTGATGGTTATGCGGCATATATCTATATAGTATGAGATAGAGAAGTCACTTTAGCATTTCAACCATATATGTTTCAAGGCACCCAAATGATTTTAATGCGTTCAATTGAAAGGTGTTCTTGATTTCCATTCGAAATGCAGAGAGACGCAGATGAACATTATTAAAAACGAAGAAGGCATCTGAAGTTTTTGAAGCTAATATCTATGTAAGGAAATTAGAGTCGGGGAGTGATGTTAATATGATCTTAAATGTCTCCTCTTATTTATCACTGCCATCTAGATTTTCCTTACATTTTAATGTAAAACTCAATTGCAGCGGAAAGGCCACATTACTAAACTTCTCACTTGTTTCATACCGATTCCTTGTATCTAATTAATCTTCAAATTTTTTTGATGGAATTAGTCAGTTAAATGGTGGTCAAATCGAAACAAGGAATGAGTTTTTAATTTCCTGTAAAAATGGGGGTTTCTGCGTGCATTGACCTATCCTGCATTTAGGCCGCATATTTGTTATGGTTAACTGTTGTAACACACTTTACTCTTTCATTGCTTAATTTATTTAGCTGAGGGATTTGAAAGATGAAGAAGTTGAAAATGGGTTTTAGAGTTGCCCAACTAGTTAGGTAGGTAATTCACTTTCATCTTTTTCTAAGTGCTAACCGTTTAATTTGTAACTCCCATGAATATTCAGGCCGTGAACAATATTAAGCGAGAGATTTTAATGCAGTTCAGAACAAAGATTCTTCATGACATGACTGCATCTCCCAGGTTGTTTTATGTGAGTCTATTGGATTAAACAGAAGTGGCAGGAGAGTATACAAGCCAGCTTTTGCTTTAAAATCTATGTAAAAGAAGAAACGTCTGGTATTTCTTCAATTGCAGCCCGAACAAAATCATCCTGCAAATATGAAGGTTTACCTTACTGATGTAGTAGTTATGAAAACGTTACTAAAGCGGCTTAAAATTTTCTATTTTAACTTTACTTATATTTTTAATAAATCCTCTTTTTTTTTCTTTCTGCTATCTAAAAAGTGCGATTATTATCCCACACTAATACAATTTTAAATTTTAGATTATGAGGTTAACTCAACAAATGTATTGCCAGACAAGAGGGCAATTGACTATGCTGCTAGTTGGAGAACACTAGGAGAAGACGGAAATAGGAATCCGGACTTTTTTAAAGCTTCCTATCCCAATGAAGAATTAACCCAAATTATCAATAAAGGGATGTTGTAAATATCCGAGTGTATATTGGCGAGATGCTGAAGGTGGAAACCATTTCATTAAGCAGTGGGTGTAGACGTTGAGGTGTTGACTTGATCATTTACAATGAAGGGATAATTATGTATATGATTATGAATTATCTTGTCCCTGATATTTGGCGATGAAAACAAGTGTACTTTGTAATTAATAAGATATTTTAATAGGGAATATTTATAAAATTTTAAAATGGAATAATTCCCCTTGTTGCCCCTAATATTTTACTTTAACTGTCTAAATAGATAGTAAATAACCTCTTTTTTGAATGACTACCTAAAAATACTGATGAATGTCGGTTTCATTGTCATCTCCTTTCATATTTCAATTTTCATATTTAGCCAATTATAGAAAATGACGAGCCGTTAAAAGATTTTTTCAATATTTCTATTTTTATTGGCTTCTGTAAATTTTATTGGTTTTGTTTGGGCAATTCAGATCGCATTATACATTTCTATGGCACTATTTTAATTATGCGAGTGGTGTTCCTCATGGCTGTACTTCATATATTTTTATCTGACCAAATTAAAAAGATATTTTATTATTATAGTTTTATTGATGTCTTTGTTTCTATCTTTATTACATCCTAGTTAACGGAGTTTCAATATATTGGATATTTTGTTATTAAAAGTTTAATGGATTATTAGTTTGGGACTTATTGAAAATGATAAAGATCAGCTCGTTCAAACGAGCATTATTATTATTTAAAATTGGCATCGTCTTTAGCTCAATAGTTAGTCTTTGTTTATTTTACTTTTTGAATTTACGCTTAACGGAGGCATTTTGGCAAAGAAGGAAGATTGTCCTGATGATTGTAAATTTCTTCAGAATTTATCATTAGGTTTATTGTTTTGATTTTCGTGAATTTTATAATCTAAATTATGGAAAGTGAGTAAGGAGATGAATTAATTACTTTTGAACTTAAATCAGAACAGTTCTTAAAAATTCATATTCTATAATTCCTACCCTTACCACTTACTTCAAAAGTTAACCTTTAAAATTATTTCAAGAATTTGGTTATGTGGATAATGTCTTTCTTGATTGCTTGGTGTTTAAAAAATTTAAAAAATTATCCGACCGAAACCTGCAAAATTTTTGCAACTTTTCTCTTTCTGTGGCTACTGTTAATTTTCTTGGTTTCGTTTTAGGGCAGTTCAGGATTCATAATGATTTTCTATGGCATTATTTTAACTACGTGGAATGGTTCTTTATGTCTTGGTTTTATAGCAGATTCTATCAAGTAAGTAAATAAAAATTGTTCAATCAATTCATGATCGTTTTTAAGTATTTATGGTTTATGTTCAGTTTTTATCAATAATACGATGAGTTAATATGTTGTGTGGGTATTTTGTTTTGAGTTGTTTGAATCATGTCTAAGTTCTCCGTGAAATGTTATAAGAGATCAAACTCGTCTCAAAAGAGGCATTTTATTATTTAACATTGGGACAGTAATTATTTTCGTATTTGTTGAGTGGGTTGTTATGTTTACATTTGTGGAAGATTTACGTTTATCGGGGTACATTTACGGAAAGAAGAGGATAATTCTGGTATTGATTGCCAAAGGAATAGCTGCAGCTTTCATGACGGATTAATCTTTTACGCTTTATAGAGATACTATAAATCTAAATTCATGGAAAGGCGAAAGTCAGTAGGTTGGCTGATTCTATTTTGGTCAGTGTTTGGATGTTGAACGATTGTTCCTCATGCTGATTATAAGTTTAATCATAAAGCCGAAGATAAGGTGGCAGAGATGAACAGATTGAAACGTGAAAAGCTTCAACAAAGTGACCCTATCGCAAAGATTTACGGTAGAACATTCTATTGTTGCGCCAAGGAAAAAGAGGCGGAACGATTGTCGTGTGAACTACACGATGATCATTGTTTCAAAACTCACAACATGCATCCACTTGCAAGTTGTCTCATTTTTCTGAAACTAACTGCGGAAAGAAATGCATCTTTTCAGTCCATCAACGAGATATGGCACCAAAGAAGGCGAATAGATAAAAGCGTAGGACGAATGTTCTCGAGTGATTCTGATTGTCGCAGTAGTTTTGGAAGAATTTTGGAGAATGTGTAACCGCACTAGAATTGGGAATTTTGAAAGAAACTCAACCGATCTAAATCAAATAAGAGAACCCTGCTAGAGGTGATTATAAAGATGCTGATTTTCCAAAATTAGGAGTCGTCTATTCACATTAAGTAGAAGTTATCAAGAGAAGTATGAGATAGATTCAAGTGAAAATATTGGCCGCGGCAAGAGGTTGCTACTAAAAAGATTCAATGTGGCTGTTAAAGAAAGGTCGGTTGACGGCTTTAAGTGATTGTATAGACGACAACGAGATTGGGAAGGAGGAAAACCCCAAGTTTTAAGGGAAAAGGATTAGGAGATTTAAGAATATTAATAGGTAGATTGAGCATCCTAAAGCGCGTCACTTAAATTGGAAACAACTTACCCCAGGTCTTGAATTTATCCAGTGGACCACAAAACATCATGGAGTAAAATAGAATGATAAGAATAATTTAGTGACGACGAAAATACTCTGTATTTAAAGGATTGACAGGAGTTCTAAACAATTCTGAAGGAGTGGAAGTTTCTAAAAAAAACCTTCACTGGCCCATGAGATTGCTAAAAAAGAGTTAGAAGAGAATGAAGAACGACCCGAATCATAACTGAGTGGATATGGAAATGCCCAATATTAATGGCATTGATCTAACTTAAAATGCTAGCTAAAAGGACGCCTGAAGTAAAATCATTGGATGGCTTCTCTTATTCCAATGTGTGATTTTTTGAAATGTTAAAGATTTGGTTGGCTTCGGCTCTACTTACCAAAAAATGCCCAACCATTCCTAGGCTTGAAAAAAACATTCGACATGTAAGCCGAGGGAAGGCCTTTTATTTTGAGATTGCGTGTCTGAATTCCTATCATGAAAGTATTGCTTCTGTTTAAAGCACAGAAAGTAGTTAGTTAACCAAGGGCTAACTTTCAAAGAAGGGATGTGCTGATTCTAATTTTGCGAGCAGTTAACCACTCAGGAGATTGCAGAAGTTGTTTATTTCCATTAAAAACTGTTGAACGCCATCGATATCATAACATAATAACAGGAAGCTAAGACATGTAGTAGGTCTATGGGTAACTTTTTGCATAATAAATAAGGTAATCAATTTGATTGCAAACGGCAATTTATTTTAATAGAAGTCACGCATAGAAACTTGAGTTCTGATCAAATGATTGTCTTAAATGCTCATTTTTTATTTCTATTTATTAAGATATATATGAAGAGATTATCCTTTGTGACACTTTTCTAATTTCTAATCGATTATATTTCGCCTCAAAAATGTGGGTGATTACTTATTAATTAGTTGAAAAGCATTAGATTACGTCAAGTTACCAACAGTAGACACCTTGAAAATTAACTTTTGAAAAAGGTAATTATGCGCGTATGGCGATGCGTTGTAAAAAATGGTTTTAGTATCTCCGCCCGATTTCTGGACAAACTAATTTAGGTGTGGAGAATGGGATATTCCGGCAATACTTATTCACCGATTATCTTCCAAAGTTAGATTCTTTAGCAAGAGACTGATTGATTTCGATTTCAATCATCCCCAATTACTAATACAAGTGAATCTACAGCAGCACGCCTAACATGGAATTGGACGTCCAATTTGCACAAAAGTTTAGTCAACCTAACAAGGTGATTCTTGAAGAACTGCAACATTGGAACATGGCATTGAAAGACAGTACCACTTTTAAAAACCAATGAAACGGGTAGGTTTTTGGTCTTATATGACGCAAACAAGGAATTGTGGCAGCAGGAATGCAGCAGGAATTGAGGATTTTAGTTTTACAAACCTTCAGATCAGCCGTGACTTTAAATAACTTCAAAGTCAGTGTAAAAAGCGACTTCCTTAACTAATTTATCAAGCCAACCACTTTTTCTTTGCTGGATTTCAGAACCTATTTCCAAACGTATACAAGTTAATAACGGAATAAAGGATTCAATTTCATACTCCTTCGTTTTGGAATGGAACTTCCAATGTGGTGTTTGAAAAATTCATATGTTGGGAAAAATCAAGCAATGTTCAATTAAGTTTAGAAAGTTCATCAGCAAGTAACAAGTGCTTCATCAATGGAAAGATTATTCTTATAATTTTTTTCCTTCCAATTTATATAGAAGCGAATAATTATTTTGGAATTCCTTCAAATAATCAACGAACTTTAGAGGCTTGGATTAAAAACACTTTAAAGGGAAAAGAAAACGCCTCATGGGATACAATAGCACTGGTCAGAAAATTCTCGTTCAGAACTGAAAATACTGGGGAAGTTTACGATTAGAGATCAACTCTGGTTTTGTAGTAGGTACTACAAAGTTCGATGGCAACTTTGGCACCATGTTGCTTTAGTATTTTCTGTAATACTACGAGCCAAGTGAATTGTTATTAGCATGGTGTTTTGGACGTCATAGTACTGTGAATTAATATTCGATCAACTCGGGAAATACTTTTTCGTTCAGTTGTCAAAAACGGTTTTCATGGTCGCTTATTTCGACGAGAAATCGATGATTTTAAGAGTCTGGTCTTACCGCTTTATCTCAGGCTTACTTATCGCCAATTGGAGTTACGAAAAGTTAGACGCTTCTCACCCAAATTACAGTGCCTTTGAATGAAATTATTTGCAGCACAAACAATCTGCAATGTAAAACTGACGAAAGCACGAACGGAAGAGATGGTGTATTTAATTTTTCTCCAAGTTTTAAGGAATTAGTAGGAGGCAAACATTTTAAAGAATTTAAGGCTGTTGCTTTACGTCCAAACTTGAGCCTTTTTCCAGGAAACTATAACCAAATGGTTGTGTAAAACGACAACATTGTAATTGATTACTACTCCAAAAGCTTATTTACAGTTATAGAGAAAGTAATTTATTCAAAGATCAGGGAAACCTTTTATTCGGATAGCATTGCATCTGTTACTACTTAGTTATTGGCCCAGTGTATAATGTATGTATGATTTGAATGGGATGTGGTTTCACCACTCCCTCTGCGATTAGTGTTAACATGCAAAACAGCTGTGTTACCCTATATGGAAAGAAAACCGCTTGCTCATTCAGAAAATTATGTCATTCTTTACTCCTTACGGGATTCATTTAGATTCTAGAATGGCCGGAAAAGCGTGGTAATTTGGTGAGTAACTTGATTTTACGCCAATCCTTAAAAGGAGATAAGCCGATTGTTTATGTCAAGGGTGGTCAAACAAGAGCAAATTGGACATTCAACTTTTTGTTTAATTATTGGTACTTCTCCAGAAATGTAGGGAAATACAGCAAATATGGAAGGGTAGACAGCCGTTCTTATACCCAAATTATGGCTGATTGAATCATTATAGCAAGAACGATCCAATTATCGAATACTGCAACCTCAATTTAAATTAAGGTCTGCCATTACTGGTCAGGTCAGAAGGAGATTGTATTCTAGAAATCCATTATTTAAGAGAAAACAATTGGAGCAGCTACTTTCAAACTGGCAGTGTGGAAAGAGTGTTCTGAGAATTCCGGTGTATCCCAACAAGGGGAACTTGATTTAGATCTGCGGATGGTGCCAGATGGCAATGATGTTAAAGAATACGACATTACAAGCGGCCAGTAAATTCTGCCACTTTTTTTTCTGTGGATGTTGATTAATGGATTATATATCGCTTCCGGAACCTCAAATTACATCGTAAAAAACCAATTGGTTTCCCTACGGTTTATCCGAATTTTTAGTGTGGGGACGGAGAATGTCTGGAAAATTAGTGAGCCCTACTAATCCGTGTAGAATTTTTGCTAGAGACAATCCAATGCTGTAACAATTCCTGAAATTGAATCCAAAAATGCTGAAGTGCCACTATGTACTTTCTGGCTTTTACTATATACCTAATTGGATCAAGTAAAATTCTACAACTCCTTTAACTCACAACTGGGAACTGGGGATATTGGCATTTTATGCCAAGAAGGGCAAAAAAAACGTACTTCTTTGCCTTGTTACACCAGGGCATTTCTGGGCAGGGGAAGCACAAACAATCAAAATTAGTTTTTCATGCGGGGATCACCCTCAAATAAAAATGGAAGCGGCAGAATCAGTATGCGCCATAATTGGACCACCCATTTGCACTCAATTTTTTCAATTTTGAAATTGCCTTTTTCCAAAAAAATTTTTCACGAAAAATCCAATTTTTTTTTGTTTTTCAGGGTTTAATCCGTTTCCCTTTTTTTTTTCCCCTTTGTGGTGTT
>Ga0163217_1112567_pt1 | contig 13907 bp, 8 predicted proteins | sample SynspAceP_FD_185933 | JGI IMG/M metagenome (GOLD analysis project Ga0163217, IMG submission 185933) | Saline lake microbial communities from Ace Lake in Antarctica - Synechococcus sp. Ace-P (PacBio error correction) | ecosystem: Environmental > Aquatic > Non-marine Saline and Alkaline > Saline ... | reverse complement strand
CTTGTTTCCAAGCAAGGCGGGTTCGAGATCTGTATGTCGAGGGATTACCGAGCTGGGCATGCCGGCTGTGGAATGGCGCTGTTTGAGGCGGGGCGGAAGGGACCTCACGTCCGGCGGCGGGGCATGTCCCAACGGGGATCGGAAGCGGGTCGAGGGGCGGACTTTGCGCAGGGCTACGGCCAATGGACATTTGACCCCGCGGACACACTCCCACGAATGCGGGCTTGGTGTCGGGTTTTTGCAACACGCAGACAAGCCCCAATCGGGTTTGCATTGGGCCGCGACGGCGGCTGCGGCGTTGCAAAAGACCGGCCGATTCCGTTCAGGTGGCGTGCGATTGGCCATCGAAGGCGCAACCGTGCCCTGCGACCGGGTCTGGCCAATTCTATTGCTGGACGGCGAAAAGTCGGTGGGCCAAGTCACGTCTGGCGTCGTTGGTCCCCGGATATGACCTTGCACGCGTTTGCCCATCGGCATTGGTTAGCGCATTGACCCACTGGAAACCGGCACAAAGCTGTGAAGTGAAACCCATGCCGGCATGGTAACAGGGACGGTGCAGGTGTAAAGAAATTCTGGATGATAGCGCTCATCGCACCGCTGCTTGACTTCCCCTCCTGGCGCCGCCGCCTTCTCGGCCAACGCAGAGGGCACCCCATGCAAACGATTTTCGACACTTGAAAACTGGCCGAAGCGTCTAAATGGCGCTATGCTTGCAATCGACAGCCAAAGCGACGAGGATTCCGCCCGAGCTGGCGCGCCGAGCACGCAAATCCAATACGATATCCTCAACCTGTCTCCCGCGTGAGCTGGACCGAGATCGCGGGCGCGGTCACGACGTGCCAAGCTCACCGACTATGGCACCGTCCTGGCCCGATGCCCCGGCAATGTGGCCCGGCCCCACAGGTCGGCTTCCTCGCCCCGATTTATGTCGCATTACCGCGCCGCAGATTTCAACGCTGCAGCGATGAAACCTCGGGCTGCTTTGAAAAAGGCTATTAACGGCGGCGACATTCACCTTTCCCGATGATCCGACCTGACCTTGCGCCTTTTCGGGATTTTCCCTTATCTTGGCGAGAAGCAGGGCCAGACATTTCATTCCACCGGCGTTCGGGCCACTACGTTGCTGGAGGCGCAGACGACAACGGCGGCTTTGCGATTTTCATCATTGACCGCCCGCCGCGCCACCGCATGATCGCAACCCCGCATCCCCCCACGGCCCCCATCCGCCATCGCTTCACGGCGGACGAAAGAAAAAGAAATCGGGCGCGGTCCATCTGTGGACACAGCAAACTGCCAATGGACTCGGCGGGATTTTCCCTACACCTTCACGGTAAGGGCGCGTGTGGGCGGAGATTGAGTTTGAGGACGTCTCGGGCGGACCCAGGGGCGTTGGGTCAAAGTTCACCGGCCGTTTCTGTCGATCCAATCCGAGCAGCGAAGGAGAAAGTGGTCAACGCGATTCACCTCGCCGCGAAGATCATCAGAACCCTGGCCACAGCCGGACCATGACGCCCGGAGGTCACGGATGGCTACGAGGGGTCAATCCACGCGACGGAATATGCTGGGCGGGGTCGGTTCGGGAGATGGAGGTTCGCTCATTTCCTGCGTGACTTTGAGCGCGGGACGGGGCTAAGCTGGCGCCAAAGGCGCGCTTCCTGCGCCAAGTTTGCGAGACCGTCCAAGCCAACCGAGCCGCGCGTCCGAGATCACCTGCGCAAATTCACGCACCGCATAATCGCAAACATGGCGCTACTGGGCTTAGGAGGATGATATGCGGGGCCGTTCGAGCTGGCCCGCGAGGGCCACCGGGCGGCGCTGGGGATTCGAAGCTGAAAGGCGTGCCCAACGGGTGCGCGGTGGGCACGCGGGTCGCGTTCTTTCTGACGGGAAATGGGGGTTGCTGTGGCCGAAAACCTGTGTTTTCACGGGGAATGCAGGAACATCCATGGCCGTTGGAGTTGGGATTCCGTGGCAGGATATGGGGATCGCGGGACGAAGTTTGTTGCTTAACGTGCGAAAGATGGGCGGCAAAGCCAGGCAGCTAGTTCATTCTGGGGCTCCGACCGCGAGACCCTTCTCTATCAGGAGTCCCCGGTTCAAGCCGGACGATGCGCAGGGGGATGCTCTTCGGGCCTCCAAGCAAAAAACCGCCCGCCCCTCGATTCACTCGGAGGGCCGGCGTAAAAACTTGTTAGGTTCGAGGACGCTTACGGCCTGCGGGCGATATCGTCGGCGCTGTCCCTGCGGGACGGAACACTGGCTTCTTCATCGCGTTCGCGGACGGAACGGATTCGCCAAGCTCTTGGTTGCAGTCATCGCCTCGATTCAACGTTAGTCTTGCCATGGTTCATCTGAGTTCGTCGATGGCCTTGGCCAGCACCTTCGGTCAAACTCGTTTTTTTTTTTTTTTTTTTTTTTTTTTTTTCCATTGGTCGCGCGACAAACACCGACCAAGCCACAACGGGGCCTGCGCGCGATTGCCTTGCATTAGAGACACCTTCCTCGCTCCAACTCGGTGCCGGACGGAAATTGGTCTTCGGACACAGGGTAGAGTTTTCCGTTTTCGCGCCCACTGTAGTTGCGGACACGATCTGGCGGTTGATCGGGAGCAGTTCCCGCGACCGATTGGGCTGTTTCAGCTCATTGACCGCAATTGCGAAGGCGGCCGTCGCCTGCAAAAGCCGACAACCGTGGCACGTCAGGCTGGCCGCATCTTCGCGCCAACGATGGCAGGGTTAGGAAACGTAGCCGCACGGACAAAAACAGCCCGGTGCGAGGATACTTCGGCCTGATGCCGAAGTCAGGATAGGGCGTTGCCGATGGCGCAGTTGTTGCCGATGTGGTCGGAAAAACTGATTAATTGCCTTCGCGCGGAAGCCCCTGCTGAATTCGCGCGCCACGCCATGCGAGGGCTCATCCATTCGGGCTGGCACGGGCACAGGCGCGCGGACGTTTCCAGTCGGTTGCCGGGATGTCCTTGCTCGTGGTGTCAGCGAGTGCAGCTCCTTGTTGTCCCAAGCGGATTTTCTTCTGGGCGATTATGGTTGGCTTTGCGGTCGCGCGACCTGCGTCTGCCCCCCGGTTCATCCGACCAGACCTATGATCAGGACCGATTGGCGGACTTGGCCGGCATCGCCGACGATGCCGACGGCGACTTTTCCTTTGGTCAGACCGATGCGATTCGGGGGTTATGTCACTCTCGGGACTGAGATGCATCGTTCCGCATTCGGCAGAGTAATCGATGCCTAGCCGGGTGCATGTGTGTGAGAGAACCGGCGTTGAGGGTCCATGTGTCCAAGACCACATCCGCGCCATGTACTCAGGGCCGCCACGTGGACTGCCAAGCTCCGCGCGTCGCGGATCAGCTCCCATCCCCCGCCTTGGAAACCATTGATAGACACTCATGTGCGTCGGTTGCCCCGTGGAAACGCCATTGTGCTGAGTAGCAAACGCAATGTCGTCATATAGGCGCACCGCCGGCCAGCTTCAATCGTACGCCGTCGAAAGCCGCTCTTCGGACAGAACAACGCCAGCGGGCCCGTTCACAATGAACACTTGAGCTTTTGCGCTTTCGGACCATGATTGTGATACTCGGCGGCTTTCTCTGCGACGGGGAAATATCCTCGCCGCCGGAGAGGAGGCGCTCAAGTCAACTCCGCTTATCAGCGGATCTCGGACGTCTCTCCTTAGGTCTGAAACGCTGCTGGTGGTGTGTGAAATGTCCTTGCTGGGCCAGGACAAGCGCTTGCTTGAGGTGTTCGCGGGTCAGAAACCTCGGAACAACCACGGATGCCCGTGCGGGACGGTCCTCGCGTCATTGCGGAATATAGTTCAAAGAGGGGCATCTGTAACCATGCCTGAGCGCGCCGCACCATGACGATTTGGTTTTCTTCAGTCCTAGTAGTCATCAGTTTGGCGGCTTGCGGGGCCAAGGTGACCAGCAGAGCGGGAGTGTTCTCCCTCCATCGGTGACGTTGATCTTATCGGATTAACTCATATAGGTGGTTTCCAAGTAGTCTGGCTCTCACTAGCTCTGTGAGACGAAGAAATTAATGAGGATTGGCCAGGGTATGACCGTTGGGAGCAACTCAGTCTCATCGACCATCTTGCGAGGTGGGCGGGCGTGTTGTGTGGTGCGCAACTGTACTGTAAGTCCTTCCGACATTGTGAGAGCCTATCTACTCGTGCGCTCAATCCGCTCTTTACTGTAAAACACGTCTCGTTTTCTCGTGTGCACTCGGCAAGACAGTGATTGGGATGCCGCACGCATGTGCGATGCGGCCGACTTTGGGCGCTTGCAGGGACCTTAACAAATGAGCTATCCTTCTGTTGGTCATCTCAATGGGGCGGTCGAATCCTCTGGGGCGTCAAATGATATGGTATGGAGCGCTACTGAATTGGCCAAGTTTGGACGTATCAAAGTAGGGGGGCCAGGCAGACGGCTTAGGATCGGTTCCAGATTCCGCAATCGCCTTTGCAATCAAACTCGATCCCCTTGTCGATCCGCTCGCGCCGAATGGACGAATAGGCCGGTCTTGTAGAAATTGTCCGGGGTGGTGTTACTGCCGCCGAAAAAGACCATGGTGGCCAGCTCGAATCACCACGCCTGTGTTGGTGTGCAGGCGCTTGGCCAAAACTCGTGCGTGTCCCACATGCTTTGCTGCGCGCGCGTCAAAAAGTCCAAAAGCTAGACCCCCCGTTTGCCGGCGAGCACTTGCCGTTTGCAGCCCGTGCTTGCAAATCGCCTGTTCCATTGAATCCGGCGCCGCGATGGTGCTCCGGTTTAGCTTTGCCCATGGCGCGTAGACTTGCGCATCATTAAATGGCCAAGCGACAAGAAAATTGCGCCGCCGTGCGCTGGATATTGTCCGGGCGTAGTGTTTGGCGCAGCACCAAAGCCCGCACGCAGCAGCGCGCCTCGCGGAAATAAAAATAAAGCGGGCTGGGTGGCGACAGTAGCCAAGCCGCAGGCCGGGGGAAAAATAGCGATTGTTTAGAGAACGAGCCGAAACATTAGGATCCACCGGCGGCCGGTCTATAATCGATGCTTGTTGCGCGAGGGCAGCTTCTCTCCTGGAATCGTAGATCTCCTCAGAAACACCTCATAAAAATCATCACTCGATCACCAAACCACCTGACTCGACGCCTTATCTTTCAGTAAAGCGCTGTGCGGGCTTACGGGTGCATTAAGTCGGTGGTGTGTGGTCTGTATGGCATCAACGGTGTGTTAGCTTAGAGCATATATACGGCATCTTTGTATCACTCACCCTCACAGGCTGTGGGTAGAATCGTCGGGCGTGTCAGACCTTCCTCCAGTCCACCCGTTTTCAATTTCGAAGCGAGTGGCCCACGGTGCGTGATTCCATGATCCACAGCGCATGGCTGCCGGGGATAGCTGGGCGTTCTTCATCGCCCGAAAAGTGCGTTCTTTGGGTCAGCAGCAGCTGCGCGGTAATTCCAAAGGGCGTTCTTCTGCGCGCCCCAGGCGCACTCAGCTCTCACTTCACGAGTGATGTTATTCGTGGGGTGTGTTGGCGGCCCCAATCCCCTCGGCGCAGAGGGCAAGGATAGTGGCGCGAGGATAATATTCGATCACAGTTGCGGCAGTCATTCGCGTCGTAATAATCACAGAGGTCACGCGACACTTCAAAATCTTCCTTTTGGCCCAACGGCCTTGCAAACGCGCACAGCCAGCCAGTTTTCGGTGGTCCAGGAAGTGCATGAGGTTGCGGTCTTGGCCCAGTAGGGATTGACGGCATTAGGGGGATAGATAGCGCTGCCAATCCTCTGGGCCGGCGTCCAGTTTGGTCGCCAATTGTATTGTAGGGAGAGTATAATGAGAAAAGAGCTGCGCGCTCCAGAGTGTGTGCGATTCCTTCCGAGATGGGGCGGGGACGCGACTGCTGTGGCGGAGCGTGATCACTGAGGGGGCTAGGTTTATGGCTGCCGGTCTTCGCGAAAAGTGAAGCCAACGCGTTCGCCGCCGCGCCAAACGAGATATAAGCGCTCGTCGGACACTAGTTATAGGTGTGAGCTATGGACGGACCGATAGAACTATAAGCTCTGCGCTCATTGTGCGTTACGCACTACCCAGATCTCGCTGCACGAAGTTTGTGCTACGATGGCATTCCGCTCACCGGCGGAAGCGGCCCCGAACAGCGATACCTTTCCCGGCAATCAGCCGCGCTGAACTCTATTGTGCTTTGGGGATAAGCTTGTCCGTGGAAGATCTTCATTCTTATTCACAGGTGTGTGGACGTGTCACGCTGGGCATATATATACTCTTGGACATAAGGTTTGACACTCGTGTATATACTCAAGTAAAGTCCAAGACTCTCAGGCGCCCCCGAGGCGCCCTTGAATCTATTCTCTCTGGTGTCGGTAGTTATCCTCATACGCATTGGAAGGCGCTTCACGACGCGAAACCTCTTCCACGCGCACATTGTGAATCGCGCTCCGGTGCGCATTATGATTAGCCGCGATGTTTCTGACCTCAGCGCAATTCAGTGCCGCGGATTCAGTTCTCAGTGGCCCCATTTGATGGACAAATATCAGTCATCCTCTGTGAACCCATTCGAGCGCGCTGTTAGTGCGTTTTACATACCAGGCACCCTTTTTGGGCTATACCGCAGTTTCGGCTCCCCACAACAGGTGCCCCAGCAAAACATGCCCATCGCAACCCCGCGCGGTGTGTGTTATCATAGCCGCGCACACGCTCTCGCGGGTCTCTCCGCACTCTCACACGTCATGCACTGGCATCGTGATTTGCCGTGTCGTCGTGCTCGCCCAGGCGAATAGTACGCGTGGATATTATATACAGAGATCGTTCTATATCTCTGTGCCTAACGCTCATTACTGCGCGCCGCAATCGTCATGATCCAGAGGCAGCGCGTGCAAAGGTACGCAATCGATTATATTATACTCCTCCTGCCGAAACTGTGCAACGCCAGGGCTGATCTGAGTGGCACACTGCTGGTGTGTGGCATCCCTGCGATGCGCTGTCAATCGTTAATGATAATACTATCGCCTGGAACGGATCGGGTCAACCAACCGCGGAACGCCCCCCCCAGCCCGACAGAAACCATTCGCGTTAGTGTGCCCAGCGGCTATATCCCTCCAAACCCACGCCTCCAAGAGCAAGCGCCGAAGTGGCCCCGCAAGTCACTAACGTTAAGCGACAGCCGAGGTGCTCCCACAAAGGTGAAGTCTCGCATCTCTCCGAAACGCACAGGTTGGCAATCATAGGAATCGCGATTGTCGATAACCGCACAGCATAATCCTGGTGTGTGTGTGTGTGCAGTATGCATCTCTCATCTGCATGCCTTTGCACGATTGGACGCGCGATATAGTTTTTTGTGGCGAATCGCCTTGTGCGCTGCTGCACACTCCTCTCGCTTGATGGCCGATCATGGGCATCTCCGGACTCTGTCTTTGCGTGTCTGTGTGTCCGATCTAAGATGACTCTGTAGCCTTCGCTTCATCGTCATTGGTGTGATCATGTGCTGCCACCTCTACTATTATTGTGGTGCTTGCCTCTGGCTCAAAGTCCATTCGCCCGCCTCGCCCGTCGTCGCGCGGCGTTCTTGTTGGTTGTCCAGGCGGGCATGGCACGATTCACCGTTGATTGGTGTTGCATCATCGGTTTCGCCTGCGCATTCTGGGCGTCGTAGGTGAAAGCTTAGTGTGGTGGCTTCGGGAAAAAAACACTCGCGCAAAAAATGGGTGCGGGCATCAGGGCGAGATCCTTTGATTCCGGGGTGAAAGCGCCCTCAGACGGCGAATTTCAGGAAGTGTGATTCAACCGGAGACGTGAATGCGAATGGCAGGCCCCGGTCCGGTCTTTTACAGCGCTTTCCGTCGCCGAAAGTTACCGTTTTTTCAGTGGCTAGCGTAAAAGTCTGTGCCGCTTCGCGCTATGGCGGCGGAAAGCGAAACTGACGCCGAAGAAGGCGATTGCGAATAAGCCGAGTGACTACGCTCTATATGTAGAAGATTTCAAGTACCGCGTCAGTTTTTTCCTCCTCCCGAGGTCTGAGGCATATAGGAGCTGTGCGCTCGTGAAGGCCATAATTCTTCTTTTCCATTCCAGATCCATCGACAGGAATTTCCGTCGCGCATTCCTCGCCAAACAGCGGGTCTTTTTCACTTCGGCGCAAAGGTCTACAGCCGGCAAGTGCTATAGGTCGAGAGGCAGGTAAACGTATATATATATTATATGGGATATCGGCCCGAAGGTTTGCGTCACCAGTCAGCCATTCGACAACGTTAACACACCCGTGCCCAGATGGGCTTCTTTCGAACGAACGTGGGTGATTCGGATCACTATTCTTCTCTCTTTTACTCACAGCTTCAGCACCCTTGCGGCAGATATATATAGCTCGTTGTTATGTGTATGAGGTGCCGCTCTCGACTTTAATAACATCACGAATCGCGTCGCCTTACGCGGTTTCATCGCATCATAAGATTACATCGGATCGTTGGCAAGGCACCGGGGCCAATGCGGGGGGACCGATTGCTCTTGCATTGGCCACTGAACAACTCATTAGGGACGGCCTTGTCCCTTGGAAGTCCGCCGAGGCCACTGTTCCAGCACGGTGATTGGTTAATTATCGTCCACTGCTCGGCCTTTCGGGCTATGCCCTTTCATGCGGGGGGCCGTAAAGTCGGACGTTTCGGGGGCACGCTCATCACTCAAACAAGGCGCCTTTTTGGAAAGAACCCATGCCGCGCTCGGGGGCTGGGGCCATGTCACAAAGTGCCGTGATGGAGCGATTTTGCCTGCGGGTGGCGGGGCGCCAAGGAAGGGCCCGCAACCAATGTTCAATAAAGTGGTCTTGCCGCAGCACTGAGGAGGCGAGACAGACATTCACTCGGCCTTCCTTCAGGTCAGCGAGGAGACATTTCTTTGCAACGGCTTGAATGGACGAGGGCCGTTCGGCGGCAAAGTCAAACCGACAATCGAAGGTTTTCAATAACGAGGTTGTTCAGACACCGGCGTATCTCCTGGCCCTAGAAGTAAAGACGGCCCGGGAAATTGCTCGGGCGTCACCTAACGCAATTGCGTCAGATTACCATTTGCCGATGCGGCGTCAGCGACTGCTATTGACGCGTCGGCAGTAAGCTGTCGAGAGCCGCTTCGATGGAGCTGCTATGCAACGAACCACGGCCTGCAACACGGACATGGAAACTTCAGCAGCACCGCCATCGAGCCACTTTTTGCGCCAAGCTGCTTCTTCTACAGTGGGGAAACACGAGCCATCGATGGTTGCGGCTGTCGCCTCACATCCATACAAGCGTCTTTTGCAGATCACTTCAAAGCATCGCCGATCGGCGCATCGTCACCGGCTGCCCACATAGCATTGGCACCCAGCAGTTACAGCGAGGGAAACTTCGACAGAGCTCGGCCTTTCTTCGGCCGGGCGAAACAGTCGGAATGGAAACGGTATGTCGCGTCGAAACACCAGGGAATGCCCAGCTCTTCTTTCTTTCAGCGCCCAGTCAGCCAGAACGTCTGCCGTTTCTCTTTCATGCGGCGCAGTGCACCCGGGCCCCAGCCGCAGACCATGTCAGAGGTCTTCCCGGCCTGCGAATGCGCTAGCCAGCGCCATCAGGCAGGGGGCCATGTCACGATTTCCATGGTCGTGATATCAACGCTCAAAATTGCGCCATTCTGGCTCGAGGAAAACCAAAATGCGCGGCGGTCGATTGGCACGCCCACTTTTTTTGGCCTTCCAGGCTTCGCTGCCGAACATTTTTGTCAGATCTCAAGCTGGCTTCGCACAACGAAGTTGTTCGTTTTTTTCTCGGAGTCAGTAGCTAGACAGCAACGTTACGATTTGGAGGGTACTTGGACCAGCGGAGGTTGCAAACCACGAACGGTGAAACACCGTTGGCTGACAGAGAGTCTGCACGGTCGCCGGACGCCATGGGGCGCAGGGACATTGCGGTTGCCGGTATTATCAAAAAGGGCAACCCAGTGATGGAGACGGCCCAATCTTCTTTCTCATAGGTGGCCCCATAACTTTTTGGGCGCGTACTGGAACGGCATTGGCCATTCGACGCGGAAAATAGGCGGAACACGTGATTTTCTTCTAGGTTGGCCGCGCAGCCGGCAGCCCGCTTGGCGAGCATACCAGTGCGAAGGTTTCTTTATTCGGGGGGGGGCCCAAAAAACCCCCCACTGCGCCTTAAGTTTGGTCGGAAAGTTTCATTTGAATCTCCCCGGGGGGGCTGTGTGAATGCTTTATGCATGTCTTTTGGCCTTTTTTTGGGCGTCCTCGACTATTAGCGGGTGCTCTTTTGGAGGCGCGTATAGGTTCCCAATTCCAGACTTTTCGCTTTTGAAGTCAGTTCAACGGCCACCGGGTTAGTTGGACGATACTGTGCCTCCTGGTTCGCTTTAACTGGTCCCTACCAGATCGGATCGTTTGGCGCCTATTCTACTATGGGATTTTTCTTCGGGCACGGGTCTCACTTGGTTTCGCCACCAGACGGCGGCCCCGCTTCCGAAGGGGGTATATTTGCCATGAACTCTATTTTCCAAATCCCAATGACTTAACGGCACGTTGAATCGAAAGCAGACCTGTGCGCATTCTGTTGAGCACCACCTGACTGCAGCCATAAAGGGTGGCAGTGGGAAAACGATCCGGAGAAAATCAATTGTCGAAGGAAAGGCTATGCGCTGTTCTGTACGCCACCGGGTGAGAAAAAGGAACATCTCGGACGGGGTTGTCGGGCGCTTGTGTGGACTGTCTCAAAAAACGTTGGCTACGGGTCGTGAGGGAGAATTGCCCAACGCAGTGCAGCGATGCCAGTTGATCACGGCTGAAAACTATTTAGCGAATTCTGCAAGGCTCCCATTTTCCCGTTGTTTCGCGCTTCGCCAAAAGATGGTTGAGCGAAAAGATGCCCGGCCAATGCCCGTGTCTACTACAACAACTTCTGGCCTCTGAGGCAAATGATGAAGGGCCTTCTAAGATGGTGTTCGCCAGATCGCCACAAGCCCGCTCGGGCGGGGCAAGGAAAGCACAAGATCTCTACCGGGCGCGGCGCGTGACTTGATCACGGCTCCACCTCGCCACGATGTTCGGCCAGGGGCGGCCAAGCTGGAAAGCGGCAAACGCCAATACGGTGCCCGTTGCGGGCCGGTTTTTGGTTCGACGGTGCGCATTGCCTTTGAGGTATCGCGGCACAGGATTGGAGACTGCAGAATTACGGGAATGGGCTGCAAACCAGAGATGAAGAAGTTGCCTGCGCGAAAGGGTGCAGATTACTGTGCGCCGCGCTCTGCTAGGAGGCCTGTGACGCAGGCCGGGGGCTGGGATTGCTTTGTCCGCCCGAGGGCTTACTGGTCCGCGCGTCCAAGAAGATTTGCCGCAAAAAAATACGGACATTCTCCTGCATATCGACGGAGGTTAGTTGCGGTGGTTGGTCGGGACCGTGCGAATGGTTTTTGGCTACCACAGCATTATACGCATCAAGCCCGACTTCCGTAAAACGATGGCCAAAGGCCGTTGCCTCTGGGCTTAACGCGGCGATTGCCTGGCATGTGACGGACCGACGAGGTCTCTTTAAAACATGTTCTAAGGATGGACCCAAAAGCGGATCCGATGAACTTTCTTCCGCGAAACATTTCTCCACCTTCGGGGGCGCTGTCACGGCAGGCCCGGGCGGCGTGCGTTCGAGAATTCATCGGCGCATTCATGAAGGGAAGAAGGCCTGTTGGAGGAACCACACCAAGATAGATAAAGCGCGACGTCAGTTGTATGAGGCAAAATTTTGGCCTTGGCAGGAAGAAAAAAAGCACCAAGTCGCATCGGGCAAGGCGTGGCAGGGGCTGTTGTTCGGGGCGGAGCTTTGGTTTCTCTGACCGCGCCACAAAGGAACCGCCGACGAGAGAAGAGGGTGCAAGAGCCTTTGTGGCTGATTGCATGGCCCAAGGCCGTGATCATCGGGCGACAAACCGGCTCAATCCCCGGCTTAACCAAACACGCTGTGCTTCAGCCCTGCGCTTGATCGGCCACCGCAGATGATATCGATTGCAAATCAGCAGATGCCGTTGAGGGACGGGGCCCTCTAACCGCGGTTTTCGAGGCGCTGGACTTTCAAACGAGACCGGAGTTAAAGACCAACCCATGGGCAGTAGGAGATCCCCGAGCACCGGCACCGCGTCGTCATGTATTCGGAGGGCGTTTCATGTCGGAACCTCGACCTTTTATCACCTCGCCAAAGAAGGTTGGATCTTTCTGACTGCGTTTTGTTGGGAAAATGGACGTGACCGGCCGGGTGAGCTGGCACAGCGGCGGGGCAATTGGTCGCGTCGTTTTCCCACGTCATGGGGCGGGTGATGAACATGGCAGCGCTTTCCCTTGGCCTTTATTGCAGGCGCTGGCCGACGGCGGAGTGATTATCGATGATTATCATGTCACCGGCTCCATTTTCCGGTTTTGGGCCATTCCAAGAAAACGCATGATTGGAGTTTCGAGCTGCTACTCTTGGCTGCGGCGGTATGGCCCGGCTACCAAGGCCTCGATGTCGAAGATTATGAGCCGTGGTTCTGACAATTGAAGGAACGGCCTCAAATCCGGTTCTTGGAAACGCACGAATCTTGGAAGGCGGTCTGTGGGATTCCAGAGAAATGGCCGATTATTGACTGCACAATTGACCCAAGCGCTGGGCGCCAAAGGCGTGGCGCGCACAAACACGGCGCGACGATTCCTGCGCTTCACCCCTGCACGGGTGTTCAGCCGCTGACGGCGACGAATGGGATCGTGCCATTTAACGGGATTAATGCGACATTCGCTGCGAAAGGAAGGTTCGTTCAGATGCCGGCTGGCTGCATTATGCAACGATGGTCGGCGAAAATGGTCAAGCCATCTATGGCGGGCGCAACTGTGGGCGATGGCGACCATGTCCCACCAGTATTTGTTCCTGACGAAGAAATCCCCGAAAACTTGCCGCTTGGGACCCCAAAGAACAGGGCGCAAAATTCCCTGCTTGCTGCGCGATGTCGATAGTCGTGATTTTAACCTGCGGCCAGACTAAGAACCGGTCTGGAACTTCGGGACCGTTATGAGCGCAACTGCAAGGCACATTGGGTGACGGCCTGACGAACCCAATGGGCCCGAAGATTTCAGCTTCAGCTTTATTTTCCGGACGATTCTGGGAAAACGGCTGGAATGGTATATTTGAGGACGCCGAATGGCAACGGGCGTTGGCCGATCCTTGGGCACTGCAGGGCGGTCGGTCGTGTTGATAAATAAAAACGGACCCCATTTTCCCTAATGCGCCCCGATGGGTTTTCTACCGGCTGATTGGGCCCGATGCCCGGGTGTCGAAGAACGCCTATGAAGCTTGGGCGTATTTTCACCTTTGGGATTCACCCCCAAGATGGCGGCGCTGGTAAGTGCTTTTGCGCCCGAGTTGGGAATCCATTGCCACGGACGGAGGAACCGAACTGGCGGGAACCTGATGGGGGCCGTCGAATCCGCGCCGCGACACCGGGACCTACACCGGAGCCAGCAATACTTGCCAAACGACAAAAAAGCGGTAGAGGTCTACGGGGCAATTGAGTATGCGATGCACTTTACCCCGCCATTTTCACGAATGGGCCCGGGCCAGCGAAGGGAACCCGGGGCAAAAACTGTCGGGGGGGCCCGTTCCGAATGAACAAAAAAAGGGGGGGGGCGGGCGGGCCCACTGGGGGCGGGGGCCCCAGAAAAAGGGGGGTCTTAATTTAAAACCGGGGTTTTGGGGGAGGCGGGCGGCGGGGCCGGGAATTTGGTATTTTTGGGGGGGGGCCCCCGGCCACCCGGCATGATGGGGGGGAACCCACGTCCGAAGAGGAAAAAAGCGACCGAGACATGGGAGCGTCAGGCGCGTGGGCCAGCGCGCGATCTCTTCTCTTT
>Ga0163217_1104020_pt1 | contig 13907 bp, 9 predicted proteins | sample SynspAceP_FD_185933 | JGI IMG/M metagenome (GOLD analysis project Ga0163217, IMG submission 185933) | Saline lake microbial communities from Ace Lake in Antarctica - Synechococcus sp. Ace-P (PacBio error correction) | ecosystem: Environmental > Aquatic > Non-marine Saline and Alkaline > Saline ... | reverse complement strand
GCCTTTTTTCTGATCTTGAAATTGAATTAGCTTTCTTCTAGTTCATCCTCATCTTAGGTTTTAATAAATATCATCATTTAGTTGGAAGCCATTTAAGGCATATTGGTCATAAGCACGGTAGTAAGATATGGGCAGCATCAATTTAATTGCTGTCAAAATTTCAAATTGACAGTCATCGGCCAGGTGTATGTCCATAAAACTAGGTTCAGCCCCCTGAGTATGGAAAATTTATCAACTTGAAGGTTATTACAGAGTCTTAGAACGGCCATAACCTCAATGTATCCTCTAAGCTTTTAAGCATATAGACAAGGTTTCACTGCCGCCATTCATCTTCTACTATTACATTACTTTCATGTCTTTTGCTCAAGTTAACTTTACGCGGAAATTAATCATTTTGTTATCCCAATTATTTCTTGTTTTCTTATATTAATAAACGTTTTATAGATTTAAGCTCCAGTACCGTTTACCTTACGCCAATGTAGTACGCGCCCACGTCTTCTGTTTCTCCACATAGAGGCATCGCCCTGGGAGTTGATTGAACTTTTAAAGGAGTGATTGCCGAATCTCGTTATGTGTTACTGGCATTTTTGCCACATAATATGCAATCAAGGGGGAATTTTTCTGTTCCAGATAACTTCGTCAATGCCGATTTCAATTTGAATAAGCGGTTCTGTTATCTTGTTTTTATTAAATAGTGTATAGCTTTCAAAAATTTAGTTTCCTTTCTTTAAAGTACCGATTCCTCTAATCCCGCTTGCAATATTAACGGTACAAAAGGAAGCTTTTTAAACAAACATTGGTGGCCTCCTTATTGTCTCGTATAAGGGAATTGAGTGTATGTTAGGGAATTTGAAAAGGAAAATGCGGGTTGTTGATTTGATTCTTTAGCAGAAAGTTCATTTGTAGGTGTTGCTGTTTTAAAAATGTTCGTTCTTCCAGGATGTTTTACCTTGAATATTTTAAGCCTTAAGATTTCTAGAAATCAAAAGTAAATGAGGACAACGTGAATATAAAAAACTTGGAAAATCCTCTTCTCTATTGGAAATGGGTCTTTTCAATAAAAAATTAGGTATACTTAATTGAGGATTGAAATTGTCGCGCACTAGAATTCCCATATTGCCCACGAGCCTCAATCCCCAATCCCATTAGCGGTTCCTTTAGAGATGCGATAAATAATTATTGAACCTTGAAGTGCGGACCATGAAAAGGAAAGAAAACCAGAATTTAAATCAGATACTACAAACAGCTCACTGAAAAAATCCCTTTATGAATCCGGTGACCTGAAAAGCGATTGCGTCAGTGGAAGGGTCACTAAAACAGCGATCGAGAAGGCAAATTTTATATTTCGAGCTGCGCTGTACCTGTTCTTCGGACTATCATTTTTATCTAGTTGTTTTTAAATATACCTCTTTAATCACCCCATGCATAGTTCATATATGGAATTTAATTGATCACAGATGGCTATTAGACAACAAATAAGCTTGGAAATACAAGGAGCTTATATGTAGCGACCAAAAATGTTCTTTATGTTAGAGGAAAGGTCATCCTTTAGGAAGATAGTTCATAACGTTAAAACCAAGATTTAATTTTCCTCCTCTATTTTCTTCTACTACGGATATCGCTTAGTTCAGTTCCATACCTCTCATATGCATTAAACCTATGGAAGATATTTGGCTGGATCAAATCCAAATAATTTCTCTTCCAAGTCCCCACCAATAATATCGTCAAGATCCAATTCCATTTTCCAGCATAAGCATCAATCCAAGGGGAAGGTAGGTCTTGCTGTATCGAATCCCTAGAATTAATTTCTGCCTCCTTCATTAACCAAGGTTAATTTGTCCAAGCTTAAATTTCTTATTTCCTATCCAAAAGTAAATCCTTCTGCAAAGGTGGTTATGGGATTCTAAATAAGCAGTGATGCCTTCAGTCTTTTAAAACATTTGTCCTTTCCTGAAAATGCGAACAGCGAGAGATACTAGTATGAACTATTATAAAGCTGCGTATTTTTCATGTTATTTATTTTATAGATTATTTTGTGATACATCTTGTTTATGCAACAAAATACAGGCCTTAAGTGTATAAAGGTAAGTACTAGTGAAGTGGGGACAAAAATTGGTAGTGAAGCCACTTGGATTAACTGAACCGTATGCGATTTGAAACAATAAATTCAAAAACTGGTGATACTGGCTTGTTTGAAGCCAAAATAGCCAGTACAATGGCCGCTGTTTAATGGTCAGCTCAATAAAATAATGTGGATTTTTTGACTGGAAACTATTTCTTTTTAAAACTGCTCGTTGTATAACTTCAACAACCTTATGCCCATCACAACTTCAATGTCTTGGATGGTTTTTTAGAAGCGTGTACGTGCGTGGCCATTGGATTAGTCCTCCCTGTTTGTTGATGTCCTGAAGTCTTCACTTACCTCTACGCTGGTTTAGTCTAGATTCCCTGTTGAGCTCGTCGCCAACAAGAATTAAATCTGAATCATTTAGAGCAGGCTCTGCTATGGGCAATCGCTGTTGTTCTCCACCGATAGTTCTGTGGAATTTAAAGCCTTTTGTTTCATTGCCTACTTACTTCCAGACATCTTCAACTTTGGGCCGTTTCATTTCGCTCTGGTTCTTTCCAACCGTAGCTTTAATACAAACAGTAGGTTATTGTTGACGTCTGCGCTCGGTCAATATTTAAAATCCTGAAAACAACTCCCAGTTTTTCTTCTCAAATTATGCGGATATCCCTTTCCTTTAAGGTAGTTGAGATCGAAAATTCCCAACAATGTTGCCGCTTCCCTTGCGTAATGGGACGGTTCGCCATATAAAGTTTTCATTAAAGCGACTTTTTCACAACTGCCCGTCTTCCCTATAGATATACGAACTTCCTTTTTTTCAGGCTAATACTCAGTACTAAAATTTCTCCCTGGAATACGGCTTACATCCTTCAGTTGCACATATGCTTTCGCTCATAGTTTTATTGTTGATATAAATGTAATAAGTTTCCTGTGGAATAAAAACAAATCTTTCTTTAAATTCTTTTTCTTATTATTATACTTGGGGACATTATTATCGTTATAATTTTAATTACAGTAATTCTTAACTTCTAGAGAAACATTATGCTAAGAAAAAAAAACGTGTAATACTGTGTTTTTTTCTGGGTCTTTGTTTATTCGCGAAACCCCAAGATCAAAAATCTATACTTTTGACCAAAAGATTACCGGAAGCTTTGCCCTTGTAAACAAAGCAGTACAAGCAGCTCAGACATTTTTGACGAAGGTAAAAAACAATTACCAGGGATTTGAAGAGACCCAGGCAGCCAACAGTGGCGAATTATTCCGCTACGGTTCTATGCCTAAATCAGTTGGGGGCGCAAAGTTTAATGGAGGAATTTTGTGAAACATTACCCTATTTCTACCAAGCGCAAATCGGCCTAGGACTGATGTGGCCGATTATTATTTTGAGAAACTGGAAAATTTTCCTTTATGCCTTAAAGTGGTATGGCAAGGTTAGATCCAAAGTTCCATGTCCAGAAAAAGGACAAGGAACGCTTCAGTTTTTAAACAATGGATATTGCGTTTGTTTCATCGAACAAACCCAAAAGGCAAGGTTATTTAACAGGTCACCACCTCCCAACATGGTCCCAAAGCAAAGTATTATTTGGGAGTCGATATTGCGTATCAGCAGATGATATGCACAGGCCAATCAGCCGTTTTGAATCAGACTAACGGATTTCAAAGAATGTTGGAGGGCAAAAAACTGTCCTATTTATCAGGCAGATAATGATTTTTAAACTGGGGCAAGTTTGAAGAACCATTGCTTGGCAAAAAAACAATGCCAAATCTGATCGTAATGAGGTGTCAGAGCTAAAACAAATAATTGCGAGAGGTTACTTCAATCTTAAAACAACATATGCCAATGCCATAACCTTATTTAGCGATCACAGGGTAAGAGAGGTAAAGTGAGCAATACCGATTATTATTTCTGGTTATTCCTACAAAGCAGCGATTTGCCAATGGATTACAGCAATTTCAAAAGATAATTGATGGGAATAAATGATGTTTGCACAAAATGCCTTTACATTTTAGGACGGAATGTTATCTGAAACTTCGGATAAAACAAGAGGTTGAACGCGTTCGAATCGCTTCCCAAATGATTTGAATTCCAGAAATCAAAAGGATGCCTATTAAATATGCCCGATGAGTTATGAAATTCGAATGCTTACGAGCCAGTACCCAAGTTTTTATCTTACTTGGAAAAAAATATCCCAATGATGCCCATAAAAGAGGAAATGCAGATTATTGGTTAGACTCTCTATATCACCTCAAGGAATAGCGGCGAATGACCTTTTGGAAAAGAACAAACTTTGCCATAAGGCTACGTATCAGAAGGTGGCTTTTATAGAGGAGTCTGAATTATTTTTAGAGTTGAACTCTTGAACAGGCTTCAGCCGTATTCAAAAGAATCTTTGGACAATGCGGAAGATCAATATTTTAAGGCTAGGGTAGTGATTGAAGGAGTCTGACTATATATGAACACATTTTGATGAAGGCCTTGGCGGGATACCTTCAATTTAATCCCATTCCAGTGCTAAAATGGACCCCTGATTCAAAGACTTAATCTTAATTAGGCATATACCATTTCAATTTAAGAGATTATAACCAATCATAAGCCCGCATTTTTCCAGTTATTGGCTGAGGACCAGCACGATGGTGAAAAAAATGAACGAGATACCTACCTGCGATTAGGATAGTTATTTTGTTAGTAGTAAGTACTGCCTTGACATTGAAACTCAATAAGGCATGCTAGGAAATATTTCCGGGAAGCGATTACGCATGCTTACCAAAGCATTTGAGTTATGGTTTTGTGGGACGGAGTTGGCCACCAGATAGAGGAGCTTTCAATTTTGTATCCAGATACCCCAACTCAACCCTAAAAGGATGATGCTTTGTTTGAATTGCCCAAATTCCTATCAGAGAGCCAATAATAACCGAAAGAGGGTTTACAGCTTTTACGATCCAATTGATCGGAGATTACAGGAGGAACTTCTTTTTGGTGCCACAAAGTAGTTGCGGTCAAGATTGACATTATAATGCCATAGAACGACAGCCTTGGGCCAATTTTTAAACGGTGTCCGGGACCATCCCAAATACACGGACGCCCTTCAGGGCCGTAACTACCGCCAAAACTTATTTATGTGACTTGGGTAGGGTTAATGATTATGCCCAGATGGGTTAAAGCGCTTGATTTTGTGGACGGTGACCGGTTACTGAACATGAACAAGGCACTTTTGAATCTGCGGACAAACAATATATTGAAGGTAACCGGATGCGCATAAAGGGATATGAGCTATGTTAAACAATTCAAGGATTAAAATTCATTGAAGCCAATTTTAACTTTGGCACAATTGTATTTTGGAAGGGCCAAAAGGAAAAGCCTTGGCCCTATTTAAAAATGATTGAAAGGGAGAGGGACCCATTGAATATGCGACAGGCTTCACTAGGGTATGTGAGATTGTATGTAGGCAAGACATAACGTTAAACGGGCTATTCCTTTACTTAGAACAATTGGAGTCCTAGGCTTGAAATTCAGGCCAGAACATCAACCTATTAGCCCAATCAATTTAATTTGAAAGGCTCATTATGAACAGTCAGACTATGGCAAGACCAATTAACATATGCCGGAAAAGTTATTGCCAATTCCAAATAGGACACAACCGATAAAAAGTGCATGCGGCAAATAATGAATCAGCAAGGTTCGGCCCATTAAGACCACGGATGGGAAAACAGGCAGAGAAGGCGTATTGCGGAAGTGGCTGAAAATTGACTACGGAGATTTAGCGCTGAACCTTTCATATGTGCCTTTCTTAAGAATTAGGCTCAAAAGTATGAGGCTTCAACGCCTTCAGTTTCAAAAATTGGCGTGGAATTTATTTGCCGGTATAAGAATGGAAGTGCAAAAGATTGATTGTTATGGACTAAAAACTTACGCTTTTGGAGATCTTCAAGCTTACCTTATTCTTGACAGCGTTATTCCAAATTTGGGTGATTCCCTTCTATTGGCCCAAGCCAAACAGATCTCCTTTAATTAAGGCAAAGAAGCCCAAGAATATCTTCTATCTAGGTTACAGATAGGAAATTAAAAATTCCTTGCAAAAAAGACAATATACTGCACAAGCACATAAAATATCCATATTCGCCACTTTTGGTTTATTCAAATCGGAATTGGCCACAGGGACGATAAAAGATTTACGTACTGAACGGTGACTGTCGGTAAAGGGTATGCAACCAACCATTTCGGATTGCTTTAAGTGAAGTCATGCCCACTTGAACGATTCCATGTTTTACAAAAAAAACCTATTTAATTACCAGTATATTTTCTGTTCCGTGTTTGCTCAACTTTTTTACCCTGCCTAACGGTAAGGCTTCAGGGGTGAAAAGTCTCCTCCTGAATAAGAATATATAAACTCCTATGCATCGTAGGTTGGGCAATATTAACAATGCTTTGGAGATTTTTACACCAGTAGTTGCCATGAAACACGGACGAGCGAGTTGGATAAAGCCTTTTTAATCATTCATTTCCGAGGCAGAAATTTGATGGAACTGCTTTTTGGACATGATTTTCTTACAATTTTAACCAAATTGACGCCAATACACCCAGAGAAGATTTTGAGGACTACATTTAGTTTTGAGGTCTTGCTAAATATTGAGAATTAGCCTTCCTAATCCTTCATGCTCGATTCACTTACAATCTTGGGGTTTGTATCCCTCCCACATAATTCGATTACTATGCTGTAGGATTTCGCGGGCATATATCAAGTGCAGTAATGAGATAATAGCGGCAGGATTTATTGTGTTAGTATTGAATGATTTTGTCTTAGTGGGTTTTTAGCTATCGATAGTGATTCTTTACTTTTCTTTTAGCAGTTCAAACATCTCCTCAAGATGTTGGAGGGTGTCAGCACCTGGTCTGTGCGGGGATTTGGTCTACGTCATACAGGTTTAGAAAAATTCGTAGCGCGCTAGCTCTTCTGACCCCAATCTGGCTCGGTTATATGAGATCACATTGTGAGGAGTACAGACTGAATTGATTTTAACGGTCTTGAGTAGGCCCTAGAACGGCTTCAATACCTTCCTCTTAATTGGGTCATCCTGTTTTTAGTGAAGTTTTTGGCAATATAGACCAAGCTGTGTGTATACGCGCGTGCCGGCGCCAATTTCCACTCTATATATTCTCTACTTTCTTCCCTCTTTCACTCGTCCATCTGTGTTGCTAGATGGATAAACTTGATTATACGCTGGTATTTTTATTGGTGTTTGTTTCGTTTTAGCACACATAGTCTTGCATATTCTTATCTCTTATCATGCTACACTCAATCGTTTGTTTATAGCATTTAAGTCACAGTACCGGTAACCTTCCGCCATGTAGCTACGCGCCAGTACTTTGTTATTCCATCTTAGGGCACTTTGCGCCCCTGCGTGAGTTGAATATTAGAATTTTATTCTACCCAGTGAATGTTCCGATTACGCGGAGAATTCTCTTTGGTAAGTCTTGACCTTTGCAATTTTTGTTTCACATTTATTTCTCTCAATGCTAAGCGGTGGTCACTCCTCTTTAATAGGTCCGAATTAACTTTCCTGTGTCAATAAATAATGGCTCTCTAATAATGGAAAGGGATGCTCTGTGATACAACCATCTCGGTATCCATAGTATTCCTTTGTGTCATATATTTAAAGCTATTAAATATTCTGCTTATTCATCTATTTTCGGGTGATTCAGCCTTTCTTTCATTCAGATAGATTATATTATACGTTTGCTGGTGTAATTTTACCATATCCATAGTATCTTTCTCTCCGCTTGTAGCTGTTGTGTCCATAATATAATATATGCCCCGCTAACATTATTAGGAATCGCCTCTATCTCTCTTATCTTGATTAATTCGGACTCCGGCTCAGTGTTCCGTCTCTTATAGTAGTATACCTGTGTCCAAAGCTCAATTATCGGGCATACATTGATGTGTTCTTTCACTTCCTCAGAGGAGATGATGATTAAGTCTTGATTAAATGAATTCAAATCGCTTGCGTGCGCCCTGTTTCGCAATTGCAGATCTCCTTGTGTGTTTGCTAGAAAAATTTTTTATTCCTTAGATAAGGGCATTGTTATTAAATTGGCCTAAATTTTTACGCTGATTGTTATAGAGATGTTCGTATCTCAGAATTTAGTTATATCTTTCTCAGGATGGTTTGGACTAATTATTCTAAATTCCTTTAGCAAGCCTTGAACTTACCTTTCGTCATGACGTAATAAAGTAATGTGTCTCGCAACTGGGAGAGACGCAAAAATATTAACTGTAACGATTTAGTGGGTTTATATTTTATAGTAAACCATTGATCGTTAATTCAGCGCTTGGTGTCTTCGACTCATTGTGAAACCTCGTTTCATTTTACGCATCAGAAAAAATGGGTTGGTGCATACGCCTCACTACACTCAAGTCAATCTCCGGGTTTTCGAAAGTATCTAGATGCTTTTCTTCGTAACCTTAGTGCAAATCCGCGCAATTTGACACTCTAATACTCTAGAGCCAATCGACGCAATAACTGCATAATTATCTCTCTCTGGTAGCCTTGATGAATCTGTTTCTTTTTGCAAGGAGCTTGTTTTACCTTTTTTCATCTCAGGTGTACTAGAATAATGAGCGTTAATTTGGCTATTACTTGTGGCTAACATTATTTGAATCATTAGATGACTGCTGGCTTTGGCTTGGGGACCACACAATAGAAAAGGAAAAGAGATCACCAAGAAATTGAGAAAACCTAGCGACTGTTTTTCTCAGAATCACAAGAATCTATACAGAGACTACTCAGGAACTGGGCACTGTGTGCGAAAACAATCCACTTTATGATAATTCGTATGTCCGAATACTGCAAAATACTTATGCCGAGCCATCCATGTTCCTGTCAAGTTGGTAAGGCGTCCGACTACAATAATCTACTCGCGCCAAATGTTTCTAGAAGTGTGTAACACTGAAATGTTGTGTAAAATGATTTCTATGCAATAGTTTGACGCCCTTCTATTTCTCTAAGTTAATAAATGGCATCATAATAAAAGCTTGCTTCTATGTCTAGTAATCTAAAGTCTCCACGGTGCGGTAATTTTTTCAGAACAGCATCATTACCTTCTTCCTGTACATTACTGCTCCTTCCATTCCTATACGGTTCCCTGTTTTTTCTAGTGTAATTTGGAATCTTAGATGGTCCAACTTGCATACTAGTAGTATTAGAGGAGTCGACATCACGCTCTTTGAGTGAGGTATAGTACCTCAGTTTGTGTGGTATGTAGCCGACTCTCATAGAGAAAACACTGATTCTTTTTTACTTTGCAAGTGATGGGTAAAATGGGGTTCATATTAATCCCTACCTTTGTCTGAGATGAGTTAATAATAGCCTTTACAGTTCAATATAGCCTCAATTGCAGATTATTCCTCCTTTACTGTTCTGTCTCTACAAAGGTGAGTAATCGCTTTCTACTAGAGCGTGTCTTATCTACGCCTATGGATACTCCCAATATGTTATTTTTACAATACTAGTAAGTGAGTGAGCAGTTACGTATCGTTTTGCCTACTTTGGAACATCTCCACAATAGCTGATCCTCACAGATATTCAGAATATTGACACTTGTTTTCAGTCTACTTCAAATTCTTACTCTCCCGCTCCCATCTCCCATTTCTAACAGTTCTCAATATTGTTTTCATAGGGAATATGGCTTCTACTCCGCGCTCGCTCACTTATTGGCCCTCTTCAAAGTGACGATTGGCCAAATTAAGAGTAAGGTAATTTCGCTTGCATAATTGCAGTTATTAATTCGTTATGGAAAATTTGAATTTCTTCTCCTTTATTAAACATCAGAGGTTATTTCGATTCTCATACGTCGCTTAAATTTTATGGCACAGTGACTCATCCCGGTTTACTTTCAATCATTATTCCAATGTAATTGGTCCGTCAGATTCAAAATTGCCATTGTTTCTCGCGATTACCAGATATCGGTCCACCGTCCACGCAGAATAATCTCTCAATGGCCTCTTTTTACCACTAAGCTGCGACGTATGTTGCTCTAGCTTATTTTAATTCAACATAACTCTCCATGAGTCCATTTCCTAGAAATATATTGGCTGAGAACAGCGAAAGAATTACTGTATAGACTTATTAATAAAGGCTTAGTTCACGCTGGTGTCTTCATGTTCTTAGAAAGGTCTTTCTCATAGTAGAATATATAGTGGTATAATTATTTTGGGATACATTGGCTTTGCTCCTCGTGAATCCGAGCACGCTATTTAGAATATTATCGAGGCGCAGCCTACTGTTCGTTATTTACTGTGTATTAGGCAATTAAGGTAAATTATTGTTAAGTGAAATGTCTCGCGCACAGCATTGACGACAATGATATGAGCTTAGATAGCGCAACTCATTAAGAGAGACGTCTCTCATGTAACTCTCCATCCGAATTATGCTCCGAGTGTTATTGAAGATGTAAACCCTCTTTATCCAAATGTCTTAAATTAGAGCATCTCAACATGGTGATTGGCCAATATTCAAAGATACGCATCAGACTCGAGCTTGTATTGTACATAGCCACTTTAAGATCAGGTTGAGTCTCGGTACGAGATGGTACTCTGGGTGATATATCAAAATTTAGTGGGAGATCAAGCTCTCTACTTTTATCATTAAGGGTCATTTGCTCTGGGATTCCTACAAAAGAGGTACCACTTGAGACTCTCGAATTGTTCTTTTTTTTTTTGAACTGCATCGTTTGTGATAACGTTCTAAGACAGACCACCTGTTGCATCACACTTCAACTGTCATTGGATGGGAGTATAATCTCGCTTTTAAGACTCCGGGTATTTGGGCTGTTCAGTCAGCTAGATCGTTGCCTGGCTCAATATTTTAGAGTATTTTTCTCCATACCAGCGACCTGTTATTCTTTTTTGACTTAAGTTCGCAAATCGTTGATCCTCTGATCCACCTTATAATACTCGCATCCGAATATAACGGTCTTCGACGTCTTCGAGTTCTGTAGTGTCGACCGTTCTCGCGTTGATTTTTTCTTGTTGGCTGGCATGTCCTCAAGCATTAAACTGCGAAATAGTGCGGCTATGCATTGGTCATTATTAAAGTACGTGGTTATACCTTGAGAATGAGTATGCTGCCTATAAATTGTACAAATTATATAATTCCGCTTTCTGATATGTTTCTTCGTGGGATCCAGTTTAGGCACTTGGTGGATTATGAATTTAAAGTCATGTGTTGTTTTCTACTGGCCCAAGTGCACTTTACTCCAAACCAGTACTTGTTCAGATACTTTTGGGTTCATTCATCTCTCGCTTATTTGAGGTCTTTTTCCCGACCCTGGCCGCTTTCTCAGCATATATTAACATAGCTCCAAACCTAGTAGTACGCGTTTATTATAGTAATGATATACTCTTTCGGCACTCGTCCAAGATTTGTTAGAAGTCCTGATGCGGTAATAATTTACACTGATTTCAAAGGTGTGCAAACTCTAAAAAAATAATACATCCACTCCCTCCCAGTTTTTTCTTATAATACGAGCACAACTCTTCTTATGACGTAGACCTTTACATGTAGTCAACGCTCTTTTTGTTTTCTTCCTTTCCAAAATAGAGGGTCCGCGATGATCGCCCCGCAGGCAATACGATAAATCTTCCCTTTACGCAGGATATGTTGCGACTCTCGCTCCGCCTTGCTTTAATTGGGATCTTAGCCTCACAGTCACAATCATCTACATGAGATTTTTTTCATAAACCTTCACTCTTATTTAGGTCGCATTCCCATCATCGTGTGGATCATGTTTTCTTCCAGTCAAGTAGTAAAAAAGATTTTGTAATACGAACTTTCCTTTTTTTTATTTCAAAGGTTTAGCACGGGCTCGTACGTGCATATCATTTGTCTTTCCCCAGTACCTAAATCTTTTCTCCTGGGAATTTTCATACAGACTGGCTACATTCCTGGGTGCAGTTAAGTTCTAAATAATGAGGCATTCTCTCGTCTTGTTCATAGTTTTAGTTTCGTGGATATGGATAATAATCACTCATATAGTTTGGTAAGCATTTGTTCGAGATCGGCGGAAATTTACACCAAAAAGCCTCTGCTCTCTTTTATAATCCCTTCTTTATTCTCCAGAAACATTCCGCTAAATGATAATATATGTGCTATATTATTGTGTAGTTACGAGTATATTTTACCTCATCAATTCTTCTTATTAAAATATTTGCTGTCGTATGCTCACATGGATAATCGGCTCCTTTGATAATTCTATTACGGTAGTTATATGTTCGAATTATATACCCAGAAACCTATTACTCATAATCGACGGGTATGAATCCATCTTTAATCGCTTCTGAAAAAAAACTCTACCGTCTCTCATTTGCTGAACTACTCTTTCGTGTATATTAATTTTGGGTATCATTGGGCATTTATTGTTTTAATTGAAGTAACTCTCGCCAATTATTTTGTTGCTCTGAACCTCATTACGACATCAGATTTTTGGGCAATTGTTTTTTTTGCCAGGCAATGCTTCTTCCAAACTTGCCGATCTGTTTTTGATAATATTCAATTGTGCGACCTGTAATAGGGACAGTTTCAGTTCCCCTCCAAACGAATATCTCTCAATCCAGTAATATTCCTGACAAACGTTGATACTATTTGGTTGCCTGTGCCCTATAATCATCTTGGGTGATTACGGCAATAATATCCCCAATAACTAGCTTGCGCTCTTTGGTGGGGGGGGAAAAGAAAAAGACCCCCCTCCGGTGTTAACAATTATATATGTTGGGTGAAGCAGTATAAGCAGCTCAGGACATTTTTGGACAAGGTAAAAAACAATACCGGGATTATGAAGAGACCAGGCCAACAACGTGCGTATTATGCCGCCCGTACGGGTTTGGTGCAGCCTCTGGTTTTTACAGCTACTAAATCAACGCTCTTTGCCTCTGGTTGGGTTTCGTTCGATTGAAACTAAAGCATGACGGACTCCCAGAGTTGATAATAAACGTTGAGAGCGTCCTAGGGAATGTCTTTGTGGATAATATAGGCTATCGCACCTGGACATACTTCTCTACCCAAATTGCGCAAGATGTCGGTCACCCTTGTCTCTCGATGTGTGGCCCCTGTTTTAATTAGTCATAATGATTGATACTGGGAATTAGTTATCCTCCTTATGCGCTCTTTAATAGTGGAAAAAATATTTTATAATATAAACATATAAAAAAAATATATAAAAAAAAAAAAAAGACAAAAAAACAAGAAGCAAAAAAAAGTAAGAATAAATCGAAAAATATACAACAATCGAAACTCCAGGAAAAGACAAGGACACACACTGCTTCAAAGTTTACAAATATAGGTTGTTAACACATGGAAAATATTGCTGTTATGTTTTCATCGCCGATTGCTCGCAGTTTAACAAGGCCGCAAAGAGGGCGCAGAGCGTTAATTTAAAACCAGGTTCACCCCTCACAACATACGGGTCCCAAGCAAAGTATTATTTGGGATAATATTGTAGAAGTAGGGTACTTTTTCACAAATTCCTCATTTAACCTGTCCCGGTGCCCTCAGCATGGATTTAGCGGCGAATGACAGCTCTCGATTATGACAGGCTCAAAGCTCCATACTGACTTGCTCTGACTGTTGGCCATGGGGTCTCTCATTCATCCACTTTACTGTGTTTTTTACCTTTCAAAATTGTTCTGCAGCGCTGAATTACTGCTTATTGTTATTACAGGCCCAAAGCTTCCTTAGGTTCAGCTTTTGGTCAAAAGATATAGATTTTTAGATTCTTTGGTTCTTGGGGTCGCAAATAAAAGGAAAAGACCCAAAAAAACACAGGTCTTACAGGCGGTTTTTTTTT
>Ga0163217_1102458_pt1 | contig 13907 bp, 7 predicted proteins | sample SynspAceP_FD_185933 | JGI IMG/M metagenome (GOLD analysis project Ga0163217, IMG submission 185933) | Saline lake microbial communities from Ace Lake in Antarctica - Synechococcus sp. Ace-P (PacBio error correction) | ecosystem: Environmental > Aquatic > Non-marine Saline and Alkaline > Saline ... | reverse complement strand
CGATTCTCGATTCTGCCAGCAATCATTCCGAGGCAATATATCCAAAGTGTCTTTTGGATAGCGGTTTGATCAATTCTGCCAAGCCCTCGCCACTTTTTCGCAGGGTGATTCGATCCTCGCCGTTAAGAAATCATCGAGTGAGAAATGTCAAGGCATCAAGGACCGTTGAAAGTCTGAGATTTGAATTCTTCTTTCAGTTGATCTCCAAGGGATCACTTCTCGGTCAATAAAATTAATCTCGGAGAGTTCGTGATGATATGAGGATTGCAGCGAATCGGTCAGTGCATTTGGGGTCTAGGTTGTCACCAAAATTGGTATTGACGGCCGGTTCTGTTTCCGCTCTTCTCTTCACCAGGAAATGGAGTGGTTTTGTGTTGACACCGATTTTACTTCGTTTTAATTTACAAAAATCTTCTCCAAAGCTGACTTCGAAGTCGTTGTCTGCTTCAGCTTTTCCAGTGCTTTTGAACGCACCTTTTTGATTTTCTTCAGTCATGTAACCCTGCGACTTCAGTCCTCGATAAAGTCACAATCCCATAATTCGGAGTTGGTCATATTTGTAAGCGCTTATCGAGGTTAGTCAGCAGCTAAGTGCCTCAGCGACATCGCCTCGGTACTTGGTGGACGACGTTGGAGGAAAAATATGGAGCAAGTTCTGCGAGGCTAGTTCTTTTCGGGATCTTGGTTGAGGTACAAACTGTGAGAATCGAAATCATTTCATTGTAAGGATTTTAGTGGCCTGATTCAGAATCAAAGACTAGATAAGTCATTTGATAGCTGAACTTTAACTTTCAGTTAAATTAGGAGTTTCGAACTCATTTGCCGTAACACCAAATTTCCAGATTTTCATCTTGGAAGGTTAACAAGGGAAGGGGGCAGGGGTTTACCTTATTGTTCTTAAAAAGCAAAAGATGAAATAAGGAAACCCAATCAGCAAGGAAGGAATGATTATTAGGAATGCGAGATTCCATAGCCCTGTCGACTTTGGCGATGGACGCTTGAAAAACAAATTTAAACAATGAAAACTACGAATTGCTGTGGGCATCGTCACCGGTATTTCTAATCCTATTTGTAACACTTATTCAGTTTGAAGTAAGCCAATTCTTGATTTGGTTAATTTATTTCTAGAGGACCCTTTTGTAATCGGGATGGCTATTCAGTTTTGGACAGCACCGAAGTGTCAAGGAGACTTTTCGAGGAAGCAGATGTATCGGAATCAGCGGATTTGAGCGGGTCAAGGAAAATGAGCTTAGATCAAATCAAAAAGGCGGATTAGTTTGAATTGAAATCCGCCTGACTTTTAGTCCGTAAACTTTAACCTGTATTCTAGATATTCATTTTCTAATGGACCTGAGATCACGGGCCAAAACAAATCTGGTGGGAAATTATTCTTCTTGGGTTAAACTGGTAATTTTTTGGTTTCAAGCCTGTCTATTTAACAGTGTGCTTTGCACTGTAATATCACCATCTGGGAAATATAGATAAGAATACTTGAAGTATTCCATCATACTCTTCAAAAGAAGTCGAGCGGAGTCGCCTTGGAGTCATTGAGGGTATACGACATTACAAGAAAACTCCTCTTGATATTTTCTGAAAAGAATAATTGATCTCTGTTAATATTGCAAAAGGTAATTGGCTGAACTCATCGGATGTTAGGTTCTATACTTTGGCATTCCTGAGCTTTACAGAATTCAGTTTCTAGAAAGAAAAAAAGATAGGAGGAGGGAAAAATATACTTTTTAGCTAATTGGTTTCAATTTCTTTACAATAAAAGTTGATGGTACGCTACACCTAGTTTGTTGAATTCTTTTAGATTGTCTATTTTAAAAACCCAAAACTCCGCATGAATAGGATGGCTATTAGCCAGTGGATATTCAATCGTGCATTTTAAGAGATAGGAATAAGTGATACGATGGTTCTACTGTATCCAGCTTATTGTAGTCTGCAAGTTAGATAAAGACCGAATAAATTTCGCAAAACTACTATGGACGGGACTATCTTTCTTTGTATTGATCTTAGACTGATTTGAAACGACAAAAGTCTCCAGCTGAAAATTCGTTTGCTATATGTTTCGAGTGTATAAGAATTTCGAGTTCTCCGAATTGAATTTGAATACTTTACCGAATCATCAAATTCAGAATCCAGAAAGTAGTTAGTTCGATCCTGGCGTTAGTAAGGTACAAAAATTCCAGGCAAATCATCTGGATTTTTTGGATAGTCATTTTATTGTTACTCCATTAGAGATTACCTGACATAGGAAGGTTTCTGCAATTTCTTTCATTATCAGTATTCAGTTTTGAATTATAACAGTCGGAGTTGTCCATTATGTGTGATCCCAAACTTCTGCAACATCACGTGTCTAATTTGCATTTGGATTACTTCAATTTTCCAGCATTTCGGATTATGGAGCGAAACAAAAAGTAATAAGAGCAGATAAATGGTACCTATTTTATTTTTTAACATTTCCAACATCGCAGCCAAAAAGAATAATAAAGAGAAATAAGGTTACTATCATTTCATGATGATTCTCATTAAGATTGTTCCATATCTGATCAACCACAATTCCCTATCTTTTTTTAGGAGTGTAAAAGAACCAATTCGATTTCTTTTATATCCTCATTAGATTAAAAGATTTTTTTATTCTTATTTCACAAGCATAATTTCATCCACATACTTATGATCATTCGTTTCAAATCCTTCCCTTTACACCTATGGTGGATTCCAATTTTTCAGAATCTGCATTTATTTTATAATTATATCCATTTAATAGTCTGTAAAAGGTAACGTATTTTCCTAGATTTCTATTTCCAGAATTTGGTCAATTACAGTCTCATAGTTTTACGTTACAAATGCATTGTATGGGGAGCAAAAATTGGTTTTTATAGAATTGATCAATTAGTAGTTAAGTTTCTAATGTATAGGAATCAACTAGTTATCATGCAATAAAACTTAAATTTAATCATTTTTTTGAAAGAATCACTCCCGACTATCGGGCTTAGGATTTGGATGCTTTCTATATCTTTACCCCATTGACCCCTCGAGAAAACATGCCTCGACTATCAAACTCCACGCTTTACCCGGCTTTGGCTCTTTGGGAATTCTGGTCGGCATTTGCCAAGCGGATTTTTTAGAGGAGAAGCTCCAGATTGGATAATGGGTCAATGCAAAACTTCCAAGGCCAAATGGGGTTTTGGCGAATTCCATTTTTGCAAGCGACTTCGATCCCCTACCAAGCTGGTCGATGATTGCCAAAAGACGTAAGTGTCACTGAGCTACAATTATTATTCCTTCGGACAAGCTTTCCAGAATCCTCCACAGCATCAAGGGCTTGCCAAATATGCCTACGGCGAAGATTTAATCATCTTCGTAATTCGGAGAAATTAAAAAACTTTTTAGAGATCTTCGGAGAGAATCGGAGAAAGAAAATCAGCGACGGGCATTCGTGGATTCCGGGCAACCGTGATGGAGCGTCAATGGGCGCAAGCCGGAATCGGTGGATTGGGGAAAAACAGCCTGTTTTGATAGCGTGGGAACTCGGACAAGAACAGCGAAAGATTTTCTTTTGGAGAAGAAATGGGCAGTTTTTCCCTCTGCTATTTTGAAGTTCCTTTCTGTTATCTCTCGGTGATTAAAAATCCATTCTTATTGCGCTCAGCAGTAAAATATAGTCCATCTTTTTGGACTTTTGACGCCTGCAGTTAAATATTTTAAATCAACGCCTCCTTTCTCAGAAATACCCTCGCAAAACCCCAGAAATGACATCATTTATCTTTGGATTTTTTAGCTTCTATAGCGATCAATGACAGTAGAAATAAGGCAGAGCCGTAGAAGAAAATGTTGAAATAAAAGCTGAGGTGCTTCACTTAACTACCATGAAGGGAAACTGGCTTAGGAATCCTCCTACCAGGTATTGGGTCTCGGTGCACAATCAACGCGGCAACATTCGAATCCAAAAAATTTATAATACTTTTTCGCGATTGTCTTCGCGGAATTAGTTCTTTATCTGACTTTTCTAAGGCTTTCGATAAAGGGCGGAGGCGAAGAGAAAAAAAAAAAGGGGTCTTTTCTTTTTTTTTTACCCTTTCTAAAAATTCGAAGTGCTGCAATTTGCTCCCGCGATGTTTTTTCTAGATCTGGACTCTTCCTATTTCAAAATCCTCTTCAAACATCTTTGGAAAGGAAAATTATCTACTAGCCGGCCTTTAGCTTGGCTTTAGCTGACTAGTTCCTTTCTCCTGTACAGTAAGCGTTATTTTGTTTTCCATCAGTGGGACCTGTCCTTTTGTAATGGCAAAGTATACGACCTGTAATTAGTGTAAGAGAAGTTTCATAAGTTGGATTCTTCCCTAGAATTCTAAACTCCTATCCTCTTACACCCTCTCGAGAAACATTTGCCTCGATAATCAATCCAGCCGACTACCCGGCTTGGCTTTGACTTTTGTGGAAATTGCCAAGCGGAATTTTAGAGAAGAAGGCCCCAGATTAGAGCACATGGCGGAATCAAACTACAAAGCAAATGGGGTATATTGGCCGATCATTTTGACAAGCGATTGAATCCACCAAAGCTGGTAATGTGCCAAAACGGTTAGTGTCATGAAGCGTACAATTATTATCCTTCGGACAAGCTTCCTTGAATCCTCCACAGAAATAAACTGGCCAAATACGCCTACGGGGAAGATTATCGATCTCGTTGATCCGAGAAAAAGCTAAATAGTATTTCTAGAATCTGCGTGAGGAAATCGGGGAAATTCACGGGCGAGCTTTGTGGGACTCTGCTCGCCGTGAGGAGCGTCACATGGGCACAAAACCGGAATCGGCTGGGTTGGCAAAAACAGCCTGTGGCTTAATCGGGATATGGGGAGCTTCTTACTTCTCTTGCCGAATATTCATTGATCTTGAAGTCACACCTGATAATCCGATCACAAGTTTATTGTGGAACTTGTAAAAGTGTTACAAATGCATTCGCAACCTGTCGACAAATGCATTGTCGATCCGGGACTAGTGGGTCAATGGCTCCGCAATGCTTTCTTATCTCACGTTTGATGTTGAAGGAAAATGATTCCAAGCGAGTTCAAAGGAGCCAAATTGGAAATGGCTTTTGGCTGGTTGATTATTTGCCAAGACGTATGCCCTTGGAATCGATTTTCAAAGCCGCATCAGGAAACAAGTTTGACCCTCATCCTGATCTAAAAATTCTAAACCGAGATTGGATGGAAATCACTTGAGCGACTTTCTCAAAGTTATTTGCTAAATCCGCGGGTCAGCGCACCATATTTCAGGAGTAAAGCGCAATTTAGTTTTATAGGTTAAGGAATATCTCTATTGATTTCAAAATCAGCCTTACCTTTTAAGAGGCAGAAACCCCCACCCGATGAAAAGCAAGTTAACAGCCAAAATAAGCTTGAAGAAAGTTTTTAAATTAGGCTACTCCCGCTGCCCTAGTTTTCACTGGGGAAAAGAAATTGGGACAGCGTTGATATTTACCATGATTACTTTATGACTGTCGATGGGTTGAAAGAAGGATAATCACCTTAGACAATTCCTGAAGTACTTGAACAAAAAAGCGAAAAGTCTTGTGGATGATATGATTGGGCTACATTGATGTGGAGCTTATTGAAAAAAATTGGAGCTAATTTTTTCCGAACAGCCGATTGACTTTGGAAGACATCTTAATGTCCACAACGGCCAAAAATGGAAGTTTTTTTGACGTTATATCTTTGCGGTTATAAAATGATCCAATGCCCCAAACCCCCGAATTGATGGGGGGTAGAAGAGGAGCAAATCAGCTTTTTGTTAATGGGCGATGTGCTGATCACTTTTCAAAGGAAAAAAAAGGGGGAGTTTTCGACTATGTTTCGAAGAAGCGGATGTTTGAGTTTAAGGCAATATAGGAATGGAACGGCAGGGGGCTAATTGTACTCTATGCCTTACTCGATGCGTGATCGGACAATTACTTTTTGGTCTGGCAATGTAGGGAAAAAAATCGAGGTGTATTTGGAAGCCTAGTGCAATAACAATCATATCCTGAAAGGTTCAACAGGTTTTACAGACAGCGAGAGAATGGACCGAAACTGCGAAGGAACATCTATCCAATTCGAGAAGTTTATAGGCGGTTTTGAAGTATGCGAACATAAAAATCAGATGCAGAGACTAAGCCTTCATGCGGGATTGTATTGGAAAGATACGATTCAAGTATTGAACGTGGAAGTATTTCGGAGACATGTCATCGCGTGTTGGATCTCTATATGATGCTTTCCAACAAGATTGAATAACGTGATGAGATCTTACGGGGTGTCATCTCGCCCATTTCATTCCATTGAGTTTTGTGCTGGAGTCTATGGGATGAATTTTGACACATGCCCGGCTACATTGGAGGTACGGTTATTCTATATTTTGGCAGGTATGGCCGACGGCCACAACGGGAATGCTGTTTTTTTCGAGGAAAAGTGCTCTTAAATGCTTTTAAGCTGATATCCATATTTTAACCGAGTGCGTCAATGCCCCATAGAATGAATCACCCCGCATTTGTGCCAACATTCCACAGCGTTTCTTTCGTGTGATTCCTCGCTAGGCTTCAGTACAATGTCCGTCTCTAGATGCGGCTGTTTTCATTCGTCCTTCATAGTCCATATATCTAGCATAATGTTGGTTCTACTCCACCACTTCGAGCACTTCTGGACTTCTTCCAATTCGATTTCAATTTCAATTATAAGCATAGTTTCATTGCGTTGAGATTAAGATTCTGGGTTCGTCGATTGCGGCACGAACCGCTCCTGCAAATTCAACATGATTATCTTTTAGCATGCACATATCATAGAGCGCAAAACGAGTGATTGAGGCCTCGCACGATATGGACGGCCCACTTTTCCATCATCTAAAAATGGGAGTGTCTTTCCGGGTTGTCCATCAGTCTGGCTTTGGTATGAATGATTTTGGAGTCAAACATGTGTGATCTAGCATCCCATCATCCGTTGCATGCAATTTCAGCACCAGATCGCTTCAGCAGAAGAATCGATGCTGCCGGGTCAGATCGGTCAGCCTATATTCAATTTTCCGCATCACCATCTTTTAACGAAGCTCTACTTCCAGATGCGGTCATGCCTTAAAAATCATTTCGGCCATCTCCAAACTGCAAGGATTACCTCTCCTCTATTAAAGCTTTGCTTTGCCGTGTTTGCTGTTGGTATTGCTGCCAAAGAGAATAAGTCCCAGACCAATATCCGCCGCAAAAGCAGATTCTAATATTCGAGGGCTTCTTCGTTTAGGTATTCTGGTCGCATGCCAAGAATAGGAATCCCTCGAAACTGAGTTGTATTTCAAAAAAAATGACTAGCCTTTTACGGAATTCAGGACTGTATTTTCAGGCTCCTGTTTGCTGTGCAACTTTTATGAAAATTTGAAACAAGCCATCCTGACTTGATGAGTCCCGAATATAGAGCTTAGGCTGGGATTGGTTTTCACTGCGATAAAACCACCTTAAAACATAGATGGGTTCTTTTTGAAAAATCGTTTACCACCAGTTGCAGCTGATTTGTTAGGAGTATTCCCCTTGTGACAATTTGATATTCATGAAGACTGGAATCAAAATATTTAGCCAAATCTCCACTCGAACGCCTCGATGAAGAAATAAACGGATCGCATAGATTCATCCAGCGTGCTGCCTGTAAATTGGCTGGACTAGACAAAACAGAAGAAAGGATTAAGCTTTAAATAAGTGGCATTGCCCTGCATAGGCAAATCTACGACCAGAAAAGAAGCACGGTCAGCAAAATCTATAGCAAAGGCTCCTTAGGGCGTTGTTCTATTTAATCTCCATTTTGGCTCGAAATATAATTATATGGTGATAGGACAAAAAAAAGTATTTTAATGATTCTCGATGGTTTGGGGCAGGCGACACCCTCATGTTTGGCTATTGACAGGCAAAAACTCGAGTTTGTAGGACTCACTTTTACCAGAATTATCCATGCAAATTAGAGCTTCAGGGGCTGCCGTTGCGTACGGAGGGACAAATGGGTATTTGAGGTTGCATTATGAATATTGGTGGCCGGAAGGTTAGCTCTTACCAAGATTGGTTAAAATTCAATTTGGCTGTCTTCAAATGGTGAATTAAAACACCACCGGTACTTGTGAATGCTTTTGCGAAAGCGAAAAGCAGGCAAGAAAAAAAGTACAACTTAATGATTACTTTCGATTGGAGGCGTCCATGCCATATTAATCATTGAAAGTCTCTGCGATTCTGCAAGTACGGTGTAACAGGATGTTTTATTCCATGCTGGCACTGATGGAGAGATACCGATCCCAAGGGAGGTTTGATACATCAAGGATTCAACACACCGCAAAATCACAGGAAAAATCGCCTCTGTATCGGTCGTATTCTGCCATGGGATCTGATATACGCTGGGGAACGGGTGAAGCTCGTTATGTGCCTTAGTTCATGGCAAGGTGTGAAACGCTAAAGATATCCTAGCTTGCGATCAAAAAATTTATGAAACAATGTAAGATGAATTTAATCGTCCAATCATTCCTGTTGGCACTGATAATCGCATAGCAAAAAATTGAAGAAGGTGATTTGGTTGATTCTTAATTTCCGAACGACCGTGGGTTAGAGAGATTACCCAAGCTTTGAGCCAGCGGGGACTTCGAGAGATAACAATATGAAAAATTGGAATCTTGATTACATCACGTTCACATTAGGTAGTACTTAGGAGTTTCAAGATTCCTTTTGACAAAGTATCTCAAGTAACACCTAGGAGAGTGCTCGAACAGATGGAAGACGCAGATTGAATTGCTGAACAGAGAATTCCCACGTAACCTTCTTTTTCTCCGGAGGAAGAGAACTGAATTTAAGGTGAAAAGAAGTTGTTATGGTTCTCCTTAAAGTGACTTACACCTCAAGCCGAATGAGTGCGTTGGAAAATAGTAACTAGCTAAAGATTATCCTGATTAAAGAAAAAGAGTGAGATTTCATTTGCCTTACTTTGCAATGCCGATATGGATAGGCCATAACGGGTGGTTTTTGAAGCGCGGTTAGGCCTGTGAGGCAGTAGACAATGTGACTGATCTGAAGTAATACGCATTGAAAATGGTATACCCTCATTTGTAATCGCGACCGGGAATCAGCGATTGATATTCAAGTGAGGATGGGCTCGCCAACCGCCCATACACTTCAAATCTTGTTCCATTTATTCTAGTAGACCAACGAAAAATCGCTGTAAAAGATTGGTTACAACTAGGCACTTCTAGCTCCTTACTTCTCAATGATGGGACGAAAAACATCTGATTAGACAGGAGAATTCTTATTGCCTAAATGAAATTAAAAATTCTTCAATTACGACTTATTCCTACCTTCTTGTTTATTATTATCTTTGGCTCTGCGGTGAATCACAAACGAAGCAGGGAGAAATGCCTTATTTTGATTTAAAAGCTTTGTGAAAATGGAAGCAGAAATAGTGGGATCTGAGGAATCTTAATCAGCGAGTTCAGGTATAGAAAAACCGAGAAAGGAAAAAGTTTTCTGACGAGAGCGAGTGGGGACGTTGAAGCAGTTCGATACATTTTATTCAATCGGGATATCAAAAAAACTTGTCTTCTATTTATCCTATGACACTAAGGTAAAATATGGCTTGGACTCATTCACTTTTTGGGAACGCGAATGAGAAGTGAAAGAAATCAGATTACTTTACATCGACGATAGGTGTTTCGGCTACCTTTAAAATCCTCTGAGGAACATCTCTTTTACTCGACCAATACGTTCCTGAATTATACATGAAATAAACTGACTCAAAAGTGGATCATTGACTCGATTTCGAAACACCCAAAGATTGGTTATCAGCCGAGCAATATCAAAAATCATGGGAGTGAATAAAAGCCAATAGTTCAAAAAATCAAAATCCCCGAAAATTTAAGCCTTTTTTTTTTCGGGGGGATTTTTTTTTTGTTAAATAACGGAGGGGCTGGCTTGCCAATTCTTTTTTGGGAAATTTTAAAGCCTGAAGGTATTCCAGAAGAATTCAGTTTTCTCCTTCAATAATTCCCAGTAAAGTTAAATGGAAAGTTGGGCATTGGCTTGGCATTGAATCATTTTGGAAGGCATAAAGCTGGATGGCCAGCTCAAATTAGTGATCTGAAGCTGTCGCCGCCAAAGCTAGGCTCACGATCAATCGTATCTTCATCAAGGCTTTCACTTCTTCGATGAGCACAGATCGCTGACGGCAAGCGGCAAATATTCCCTGGCGGGAATTATCGAGGCTCGAACCATCGGCCCAAGCATTTAACCCTGAGTACTAGCTGATCATCCAGATTCCAGACGAGTCAAAACTCATCAAGCGCTGGGCTCCTTCGGACCTCAACATTATCACCTTGGTCCGCCTCTATGAAGTTGTCAATTCAGGGATGCAATTCAATCCTTACTTTTCAATATTTCAACACTTTCGGGTATTTCTTGACCCGGGACGTCTCTTCAATTAGATTGAAATAGCCGACTTTAAGCTTCTCGGGTCTTTTTTGCTTCGTGTTAAATGCAGGCGTGGATCGAAAACTGCATCTCTTGCCGTTCTCTAGCATTGTGACGAAAGCACAATTCCATTATCTAAGCAAGAACGAGAAATTTGATCAATTTTTATCCATAGGCACTCAAGCCATTGCACAAATTGCTCACGGCGACATAAGTAGGTCGAAGCCGGTGACAATCTAGTTGAGGGGGATACGATCGAACCCAAGGTCTCGTGGTGCCATAGCAAAAGGCACCAATTCCGCACTGACCGCAGAGGCCGAACGGGCTGAAGATCCACCTTGAACCTGCTTCGGTATCAAGGGTTTTGGTCACGCAACCATCTACCAACTACCCATTTGCAGCGCTCCCGGTAAATTTTGCTTACTAATACTGCTTCCAGCTGTTAATTTTGTGACACGTAGCTGTGGGCGTCTATTTTTGTCCTTGTATGGCATTGGCCACAGGTAGTTTTGTGCCTTTACTGCAAAAAATCTTGGGATTCCGTAGGGAATTCCATGAAGGGGCACGGTATTTCCTGCAGCAACGCTCGGGCATCATTGCTGGGGCTTTATCCAAAGCAGTTACTTTCTAAGAGTTATCAGACATTGAAGGTACTCGAGTAGGCTTTGCTCCGATCGAGCGTAGATTTTGAGTAAGTCGCTCCGAGTGAGTTGCTTATTTTTCAATAAAACGGCAAGCTGATGACCGCATTGTATGCGATGTCTACTCCTTTTCTGGAAGTGTTACCGATTTGGTATACCAATCCAGGTTTTTTGATCCAAATAGGTTCAAAAACCCTGGGTAAAGGGTTAAAAAACAGAGTGGTGAGATCGAATTATCCAAGTGATCTTTCGCAAGTTCATAATTCGAGCGCTGATTGTTAAGTTGCCTAATCATAACTGTCTATTTTCGGTGGGGAAAACTCAAGCCAAAAGCTCAGAAGGCTGCTGAATAAGTCTCTGGTTATTTTCACGGCTTTTACCAAGGTAAATCAGTGCAAGAATGTAATTGCGCCAAGAAACAAGAAAGCAGCAAGCGAGGGGTGTAATTAGTTTATTTGATAGTTTTGTGTTGCAAACAAGTAGGCATCAAAGGTGTTCAATAAGCCTAATAACAAACCATTCGTGGATCAAAAGCTCCATTTCCCATTTTCCGATGCATTTCAGAGTATTTTTCTTTCTGGGGAATGTATACATCGCTTGGTCGAGTCTTTTTTCAAGTGGTACAGGTAGCACTTTGATGAATTGGATTGCGATGGGAATTTATTTTCTCAGGAGCTAATCCTAGTTGGGTGTTGGAAAATTTTGGGGTGTGGTTGGTCTTGTATTTTGTCAGCCGTTCTATCCAGTTAGTTGGATCAAGTTAATTTTGGCGGGATAGGAAAACTTTTTGCTTCGTATTGGTTTTGGACTTTTTCTTTTTACCAGATGGCTGGAATAAAAGGAGTGCGTTCTCTTACTTTTTTCATGGAATTGCTTATGGAATAATTCTCTAGTTCTGATTACTTTTTAGGCGCTGTGTAAAGGTTATTTTGATCAAGAAGAGGAGAATCCTCAGATTAAACCACTGGTTTGTTACCTTCCAAAAATTCCTTGCCAAAATGGGCTTGACATAGAAAAAAGCAAGTAAAACTTGGTTTAAGAGATTGAATCAAGTCCTGTATCTGTAGGTCAACAAATCAAGTTAATAAGATAACGATGATCGCCAACAGAAGTAAACCCCATTTCCTGGGGCTTCTAGCTTTAGGCTTTTCATAGATTTCAGCTCCTCACGGATATCTTTTCGGCTAATCTATTGGACATCTGGCGGAAACCATTGATTATCTGCCTCGCACGGGAGATTCCATTTCGGCTAACCGCTCTTGCTGGCCCAGTAAGCTCAGTTTTTCCTTGTTAGCATCGGGGACTTGCGCCCCGAATCTGCCAGATGACCAACTGGCTGAAATCAGCAGAAAAGAATAATAAGATTGTTTTTTTCATAGGGGCAAGTTGTAAGAATTAAGTTTAACGAATAAGATAGCAAAAGCTATTCAATACATCACATCAGGTTTAATTTTTGACTCTTCCACAGTATTTTTTGTACCTTCGAAAGCTCTTGGTAGTTATAATTATCCTAAATCTGAAAAAGATGGTCTAACTCAGGGCCTTTGTAAGCTATTTTTTTAGATGCAGGGCGCTTATTATTCGCGCCTTTGCTTTAGCAAAAACCCCAGAATCTCAACTCTAAAAGGTTCTAAAACCGGTGTAATGAATGGGATTTACAAACACACTTTTGGAAGTCCTCGAGAGGAAAAAACCTACCCAGATTGGTGGCTTTTGATACAAAGCCCCATTTTCGGGCATGTTCATACGGAAGCCGTATAAGCTAATAGAAGCTCAGCCGAAGATATCTCAATTTGCCCATCTTGGTCAAAGAATTGGTCAAGGCCTTTAACCATTCCTATCTGGAGCTAGATGGATTGAGGGCCGACGATGTATCGGAACTTTACCCAAAAAAGCTGGAAAGAAGTTTCACTGCTCTACATGTGGGGGCGACTCCCGACAAAGACTTGGGGGGCAATTGGTCGATTATCATATTTTTATCGACAAGCCGGCAATTTATGGGAATTTGATGGTCGTGTGATGGACCAAAAGCAAATCTGTGAAAAAGTGGGGGACATCGAAAAATGTGGATTCAGTGCGGATATGCTCGGACTGTGAGGATGCCGGGGATACATTCCCGGAATCCCAGGAAGCGGTCAAAAAACAGACGGTAAAGCTCTCAGGATATGCCACCGTCGAGGAAAACTCATTCAAAAAAACACTGCGACCCAAGAGGAAGCAGAAGGGAAAATGTGGAAAACACTTTGCCCAACAAGGGAATCTATCTAAGGAATTGGCGCACGATTAAATCGGAGTGCCAATTGAATTTTATGTACATTGATTTGGACTTTAAAAATATGACGGAATCGACGAGGAACAAAAAACTTCGGGACAAATATTTAACCAAACCGAATTCGAACAATTAGCTGCAACGGGATATCTCAAAAGTCAGGGGAACAAGCTACATGTTCAAAAAAAATGTGCAATTGGCATCTTTGGTGCTCCGCCTGCTTGCCAACTTCAATCCGTTGGCTAACTGCCGTCGGGACTTCGAAGAGATAGTTGTAAGGGGGGAATTACCGAGAAAAAGCTTTCCCCGCAGATACGATTTTCATTTTCCAAAACCTTTCACAACTTACATAAAATCAGGTAATGGACGGCAATAAGGAATTATTGGCGATACCCTTTTTTCAAATTGCAAAACTGGGAAAACTTTTTGGCTTTTTTGACAACCGGAAACTACCTTCCACTCCAATTTTGCAATGGAAGCGGGGGAATTTGGTTGGGAAAATTATCCTTTTTTTTTTATTTCTGTGGTGTGTTGGGGCGTTTGG
>Ga0163217_1114034_pt1 | contig 13909 bp, 20 predicted proteins | sample SynspAceP_FD_185933 | JGI IMG/M metagenome (GOLD analysis project Ga0163217, IMG submission 185933) | Saline lake microbial communities from Ace Lake in Antarctica - Synechococcus sp. Ace-P (PacBio error correction) | ecosystem: Environmental > Aquatic > Non-marine Saline and Alkaline > Saline ... | reverse complement strand
CACACCGAGTGCTTGCCAGGCCGTTGGCCGCCTTGCTCGGCACTTCTCGAAGGCTGGCGAAACAGGCCCCAGCACACTGCGCTTCCAGGGGCAGCGGTTCGGCGAGGGGCCGCCTCCCGCCAGCGCAGGGTCGGCTGCCGCGCTGCTGCTCTGCCGGAGGCATCGGTGAGGTCACAGCCCCACTGGCCGCCTGCAGCACCAGCGGAGCTGCAGGGCCCCCAGCCTTGAGGCCCGGACCAATCCAGAGCACGGGATTGTTTCCGTTCAGTGGCCGCGCGGCTGCGGTCGCCAGTGCAGCGCCACTGGAGGCGGACGCGGCACGGCACCCCGCCGCCATCGACAGCGGAAGCACCGAGACCCAGCAAGGCGGGCCCTAGGCGTTGCTTGGAAAGGAAGGTGCCTGGAAGGGCGGTGGACTGGAGCGGGCCTGAAGCAGGGTCAGGTGAGGCAGGTGGGCGGCAGCAAGGCGGCAGGGGTCAGAAAGGACAAGGGAAGCAGGGCGGGAGTTGCGAAGGCGCTTCCACGTCGTTACTTTGGTTGTTTGGGTTGGGCGGAAGAGATGGCCGAAACTTCAAGACCCGCAGAAGCTGCCGGCAAGCCGGCTTCATGCCTTCAGCGGTAACGGGAAAAATTCATGCCGCCGCCGCGCTTTCCACAATCACCTGCTTGACACAAGAGCCGAAACGCAAGCGCTATCTCGGCACGATGGCTGTCGTCGACGAGCGCGATGTGGACAACGTGAGGGGCATGCTTCCCTTACGCCAACTGATCGACCACCCCATTCACTCCCCGAAACTTGATCCATGGCATCGCGTCAAGAGGGGCAACGTTGCCCGCAAGCGCCGCATCAAGGTTTTAAGACTGGCCCAGGCTTTCAGGCAAGCGGCAGCAAGTTGCCGTACGCCAACCAGCGGGTGATGAAGGCCCTTGCAATGCCTACAAGATCGCCGCCGCCGCAAGCGTGACTCCGGCCGGCCTCTGGATTGCCCGCATCAATGCGCGGCACGCCTGAATGGCCTCAGCTACAGCCGCCTGATCGGTGCTCAAGCGGGCGATGTGCAGCTGAACCGAAGATGTTTGGCCCAGCTGGCTGTTGGCCGATCCCGCCAGCTTCGCCAGTGTCGTTGGCGCAGCCAAATCGCTGATTCACCCTGAACCGGGAGGCCCCATGGACATGCTCCTGCCTTCAGGCTTACTGATTGGACTGATCGTCCTGTTGGTGCCGCTGCTGTGCTGTCGGCTTCCTTTGGTGGGTGGGTGCGCCGGGATTGAAGCCACCCTCTCCCGGCTGGAAGGGAAAGGAAAGGAAGCGGCCAGGATCCGGCCACTCTCTATGACTTTGGCTTCGGTGGCAAACTGCGCAAAGCGGATGTATGCCCAGGCCGTCGCCTTCCTTGCAAAACTGGCCCTGAAGCGCTCCAGCCGGTGAGCCGATGAGGCCCAGCCCTGATGCAGAACGCTCTGGCTTCTCACTGGCCGCCCAGAACAACTTCAGTACGGCCACCCGTTCACTACAGGCGGCCCCTGCAGGCCAAGCCTGATTATCCCGTTGCGCTCAAATTAACCTGGGGCTATGCCTGAAGCGTCAGAGCAAACCGACGAGGCGCGGCAGGCGTACCAGCAGCTTCTTGTTCTCGACCCCGGCAAACAAAACAACGGCCAAACGACTCAAACTGCTTGATCGCCGCAACCCTCAGGACGCTGCGATCCCGTCCCAGCAGGGGCAGGCATGAAGAAGGCGTTCGTCAGTTGTGAGCAAACCATTCCGCCATTCCTCGCGAAGAAACGCAAACCGCCCTTCTGGAAAGCCGCCGTCTGGCAAGAAAGTGGCCTGACGGTCTTCAGGAATTGCCTTGCGGATTTTCAGAAAGAGCTCTGCGGAAACCTTGCTTCGGCCTACCACAGACCTCGGATTCGCTCAGGAAGATGGTTGCCCAGCGGCGCTTTGGTTGGCTGGTCCAGCCCCTTGCAGTGGTGACAGCACCAGCCGTCCGCCGGGATTGGTCAGCCTGGGTGCATTCCAGCCGCTCAAAGCTCAACCCTCCAGCCGAGAATCACCACCGGGGCTCCAGGCCGTGCTGAGATTTGTCGATCAGGGCAGCCAGCTCCAAATTGATCCGACTTGGCATTGAGATTGCCCTGCACGGCCGTCGTGACGGATCCGATCGTCATCGCGCGCGCAGATCAACGATCTGCCCGATGGCGGTGAGCGTGTCGAGCCGCAGCTCACCGGCACAGGGGTGGCCGAGCCGAAAGCCTTTGATAACTGCCCCCCCAGCGGCGGGGTAGTTGCTCAACAGTTGCAGGGCGCGGAGGCTGGATCGAAGGTTTCAACCGAGCCGAAAGTCAGTTTGAACGATTCGACCGTGTTGGGATTCGGCGGGTTGAAGGGCACCCATCGAGCCGTCGGAACCGGCGTGGCGGCGAGCAGCAGCGGAAGGACCAGGGACAAGGGGCCTGACCAAAGCTTTGATCAAATTTTAAGGGCCAGCGCCAAGCGTAGCTGCGCTGCATGAAGCCACGCGCTGCCGAGCATGCTGCCTTGAGGCCCGGTGCCTTGATTCCCGATGGACCCCGCCCACGCCCTGCGACCTTTAAAGTTGCTGATCATCCGCAGCGGCAACCGTGGCCGAATCGGAAATCCTGGCTAGACGCGAAGCAGTTGCTGCTGCCCGGAAACAGCTTCTGCAACGGATCCAGCCGCATTGCGACAGCCTGATGATCGGTGGCCGGCGCTTCGGCCAAGCGCTGATGGACCGGAACGGGCAAGTACCCCAGCTCAGCGTCATGCGGGCCAGCCTGGCGGCGAGCCGCCTGCGAGATTCGTCACCGTTGGCGGTGCGCCGGGGACAGAAGCTCAGCTCCGGCGCCAATGGCGGCTTGATCACGCTACTAGTGCGATCGATGTTGCCCAACACCGCACCTGTGCCCACGCGAAGAGGCCGGCGGGTGGCGCGCTCGGGCCGGGAGCTGCCAGGTGGCGGTCAGCGGAAGATAAACAACTTGTGAAGCTGGAGGGTATCCCGGAGGGGCGCCACTTGCTCCCGATCCCTTCGGCACGCTCCAGGCGGCCGAGCAGCTTGTGGCGAGGCTTCACCGTGCTCCCGTACATCAATGCCGATCGCTTCGGGCCAAACGGCTTGAGAGGCCGGTTTTGGCCACGGTTCATGCCGCTGGCCTCACGATTCGGCTTCCGCCCGGGGATCCGCAATAGCCGCCAATTATCGCCCTGATCATCGAAAGCGCCGGGGGTTCCGGTGGGTGGTGGATGCGGCATCGGCGTTCCCAGCGAGCGGCCCAGGCCATGGAGATGGGTGGCCGATGCCCTGTTGATCAACAGCGCCATCGCCCTTGGCCGGTGACCCTGCCGCGATGGCTGAGGCCCATTGGCCATGGCCACAGAGGCTGGTTCGGATCGCCTGGCGGGCTGCCGCTTTGCCTTGCGCCAGAGGCTCGGGCCAGTTCTTCCGTTCAGGGGCTGCGTCGGCCAGGCGGGCGGGCGGAGCGCATGAACTCCCCGAGCATGCCAGATTCCGCAAACGACGCGTGCTTACTCTTGCCCTCTCTTCAGGGGGTTCTGCGATGTCGGTGACACGGGAAGACGCGGCCGCCTGAATGCCTTTTGCCAAGGAGCCCCCGATCCAGGTGGTGGGTCCCGGTGGTGGCCTCAGCCTGCCCCACGCTCCTGTTGCTGATCGGTGGGTCCTTGCTTGGTGCTGGGATGCTGGCTGTGGCTGTGGGGATCAGCTGAACGGGCCCGGGCCCCGGCGGAGGCGCTGAATGCCGAGTTAGCTTGCCAACAGGGAGCATTCCTCGTTCAGCAGGAGTTCAGACGTGAAGGTTCTCGTTCTCGGTGGCGATGGGCTTCTGCGGGCTGGCCGTGCGCGTGGAATCTGGCCGATGGCGGCCACGAGGTGCGTGATCGTCGACAATCTCAGCCGTCGCAAGAATTCGACATCGAATCTCGGCGTTGAGTCGCCTCACCCCCGCATCGCCAACCTGCAGGACCGCCTGCGGGCCTGCGGAGGAAAACCGGCGGCCAGCCCATTCGCTTTGTGCGCCTCGACATCGCCAGAACTCGGAAGGGCCTGCTGGAGTTGCTGCGCCAGGAGCGGCCGAAAGCGTGTGGTTGCATTTCGCCGAGCAGCGCGCGCGCCTACTCGATGAAATCCAGCCGCCACCAAGCGCTATACCGTTTCGACAAAACAACGTCAAACGGCACCACAACCTGCTTCTGCGCCATCGTCGAGAGCGCCTGGGATTGTGCACATTGGTCACCTCGGCACGGATTGGGGTGTACGGCTACGGCTCCCACCGCCGGCGCCACGATTCCCGCAGGGCTACCTCACCGTGAGGTTCCCCAGCCCGATGGCACCCGGTTCGCGAAGAAGATTCCCACCCCACCGATCCGGGCAGCGTCTATCACATGACCAAGGACGCTCGACAATTGCTGTTCTTCTAACAACAAGAACGACAAACATCCGTGTCACCGATCTCCATCAGGGGATCGTCTGGGGCACAATTACCGATCTCACTGACCGCGATCCCGGCTGGTTCACGCTTCGATTACGACGGCGACTACGGCACTGTGCCTTCAACGTTTCCTTGATGCAGGCCGGCGATCGGCTATCCGCCACCGTCCACTGGCACCGGTGGTCAGACCCGCGCCTTCATCACATCCGCGATTTCAGTCAAGTGTGTGGAGCTGGCCCGTCGCCAAACCCGCCAAATCTGGCGAAAGGTCCGGATCTTACAAACCAGATGACCAAAGCCACAGGTCAAGGATCTGGCCGAAAGGTGGCGCGTTTCACCGGCGCCAGGTGGAGCCAATCTTGCCCAAACCCACGCAAGGAAGCGATCGAGAACGATTCTTGATCGTCGGATAACCGCTGCCTGATTGAAGCTGGCCTTCAAACCCACCACCCTGAAGATGCGTCTTGCTGGCCGAAGTGGTCGATGTGGCCCGCCGCCTGGGCTGACCGCTGCGATCGCTCCCGAATCCCCTTGCGTTCCGCCTGGACCTCCTCCCCAGCGCTGGCCGTTCGAGGCCAAGTCTGAAACCCGCAGACCTCACCTGGACATGCGGCCCCCCTTGAAGATCGTCTTTTTCACCGAAAACCTTCCTGCCCAAGGTTCGACTGATCGTCACCAGGCCTCACCAAGACGGTCGGCAGCATCGGTGGCGCGCGGGCGAGCGAACGTTGCTGGTGTTCTGCCCTGAAGGGGGTCCAGACACCACATGCGGCGCCCGGCGTGATCGGCGTTCCGGCCATGCCCGCCGCTCTACCCCGAGCCTCAAAAACTGGGCGCTGCCACGGGCCGGCGGTTGCCGAAGCCCTGAGGCGTTCGCGCCGGATCTGTCCATGTCGTCACATCAGCCGTCCTTGGGCTGGGCGGCATTACTGGCTGCGCCAAGGTCGCGCCCAGATCCCTTCTGGTGGCCAGCTATCACCACCCATCTGCCCAAGTACCTTCGAGCACTACGGCGTCGCCTGGCTGGAGCCCTTGCTCTGGGAACTGCTCAAAGCCGCCCACAACCAGGCCCGAAGCTCAACCTCTGCACCTCCACGGCGATGCCGTGAGGAGTCAGCCGCGGGGCATCCAGCACACCGCCCTTCTGGCAGCGGGCGTTTGACACCGAACTGTTCGGCCGGAGCTGCGCAAATCGGCATGCGCCGCACCCTAATGGGGCAGCACGCCGACAGTGTAAGCGCCTGCTGCTCTATGTCGGCCGACTCTCGGCCGAAAAAACAGATCGAGCGGATTCGGCCCGTGCTCGATGCCATGCGCCCCAGGCCCGCTGGCGCTAGTCGGTGACGGCCCCCATCGCCAAAACAGCCTCGAAAAAGGTGTTGCCGGCAGCGCCCCCACGTTCCTCGGCTACATGGCCGGTGAAGAGCTGGCCAGCGCCATATGCAGTGCGATGCTTTCCTGTTCCCTCCAGCCACCGAAAAACCCTGGGGCTGTGCTGCTTGGAGGCCAAAATTGGGCGGCGGGTTGCCCGGTGTGCGGCGCCACCGCCGGCGGCATCCCGGACATCGTTACGATGGGTCAACCGCCGTATGTCTCTATGACCCGTACTGCAGCCCACGGCAGCTGGCGTCTGGCAACAGCCCCGCCTGCTGGCCAGCCCGCAGCTAGTTCGCGAGGAAATTGCGGCTGGCCGCCCGCCTCAGAAGCGGAGCGCTGGGGGCTGGGCGGCCGCCACCGGGCCAGCTGCGCGGCTTCAGCCCGGCAGGTTTCCATGGCCGAAGCTGACAGTTGCGTGGGCTGATGGCGGCGGCCCCGATCAGTTTGCTTGCGGCGTTAGTGGCGGATTCGTTTGCTGGGCGTGTGGGACTTTGAACCAGGTGGTCATCAGCGGCCTTGGACCATCGGCGCGCCACGCGTGCCCCGTAGCCCCACTGTTTTCCCCGAAGGCAAGATCACCAGTATCGGGCGTTGTTCGGCCGGCGCATAGCCGCCGAACCAGGAGTGGTTCCTGCCGGGGTGGGTCTTCTGGACTTGAGCGTGCCGGTTTATGCCTGCCACCGGCGGCAGGGCCCGGATGTTCAGGCAGGGTGGCGTGCCGGCTAGGTGGACCACCTGACGCAGGCTTGTGTCGCAGCACCTTCAAGGTTGGGAGGGCTTGAGCCCCAGCGTTCTCGCGGGAGAGGCTTGACCCTTCCACCAGATCGGGACCTGTGACAGCACAGCCGCCGTTGGCGATCGCGGCGTAGAGACGGGCCATCTGCAACGGTGTCACCGAGACCGCGCCCTGGCCGATCGAGGAGGTGATCGTGTCAACGGAAGGTTCCACCTCTCCTTGAAGCGTCTCCAGCTTCCAGCGGGATCCCCAAGCAGGCCAGCGCTCTCCTCCTCGATCGGCCCCAGGGCGGTCTCGGTGACACCGTTGCAGCATGGCCCTCTTCTACGCCGCGATCGCCAACGGGCGGCTGGCTGGTCACGCCCCATCTGGTGGAGGGTCCAAGCTCTCGCGAGAACCTGCGGGCTCAAGCCCTCCACCTTGAAGTTGCTGCGGACCAAAGCCTGCGTCAGGTGGTCACCAGCGGCACCGCCACCCTTGCTGAACATCCCCGGCCTGCGCGGTAGGCAGCAAAAAAACCGGCCACCGCGAAGACCCCACCCGGCAGGACCACTTCCTGGTTCGGCGGGCTATGCGCCGGCCGACAACCCGAACTGGTGATGCATTGCCTTCGGGAAAACAGTGGGGGGCTACGGGGCACCGTGGCGGCGCCGATGGTCAAGGCCCTGATTGACACCTTGGTTCAAGTCCACACCGCCCAGCAACGAAAATCCGCCCCACTAAACGCCTTTTGCCAGCAAAAACTGATCGCGGCCAGCCGCCGATCAGCCCACCAACTGCAGCTTCGGCCTGAAAACTTGCCGGTTAAGAAGCCGCCGCAGCTGGTCGGTGGCGGCCGGCCCAGCCCCAGCGCTCCGCTTCTGAGCGGGCGGGCCAGCCGCAATTCCTCGCGACGCCTGCGGGCTTGGCAGCAGGCGGGGCTGTTGCCGACGCCAGCTGTCTGGGCTCATCGGGTCATAGAGACAAACCGTTGGACCCCATCGGTAACGATGTCCGGATGCCGCCGCGGTTGGGCGCCCACCCACCGGGGCAACCGCCGCCATGGCCTCCAGCAGCACCAGCCCCAGGGTTTCGGTGCTGGAGGGGAACAGGAAAGCATCGGCAACTTGGGCAATTAGGCGCTGGCCAGCTCTTCACCGGCCATGTAGCCGAGGAAACGTGGTTGCGCTGCCGGCAAACACCTTTTCGAGCTGTAGGCGATGGTGGGCCGTCACCGGGACTAGCGCCAGACGGGCCTGTGGGGCATGGCATTCGAAGGCCACGGGGCGAATCGCGCTCGATCTGTTTTCGCCGAGAGTCGGCCGACATAGAGCAGCAGGCTGTCACTGTCGCGTGCTGCCCATAGGGTGCGGCGCATGCCGGGATTGCGCAAGCTCCGGCCGGAACAGTTCGCGTGTCAACGCCCCGCTGCCAGAGGGCGCGTTGTGCTGGGATGCCCGCTGGCTGAGCTCCTCAACCATCGCCGTGGGAGTTGCAGAGGTTTGAGCCTCGCCTTGGTTGTGGGCGGGCTTTGAGCAGTTCCCAGAGCAAGGGGCTCCAGCAGGCCGACGCCGTAGTGCTCGAGGTACTTGGGCAGATTGGGTGTGAAGCTGGCCACCAGAGGGATCTGGCGCGACTTAGGCCAGCCAGATCCGCCCAGCCCGAGGACGGCGCTGGATTGACGACATTGACCAGAATCCGGCGCGAACGCCTCCAGGGCTTCGGCTAACCGCCGGCACGTGGCAGCGCCAAGTTGAGCTCGGGTTAGAGCGGCAGGGCATGGCCCGGAACGCGATCACCCGGGGCGCCATGTAGGTGTCTGGACCCCTTCAGGCAGAACACCAGCACGTCCTCGCCCGCCGCCACAGATGCTCGACCGTCTTTGGTGAGCCTTAGGTGACGATCCCGTCGACCTTGGAGAAGGTTTCGGTGAAAAAGACGATCTTCCAAGGGGGCCGCATGTCCAGGTGAGGTCTATGGCGGGTTCAGACTTGGCCCTCGATCGGCCAGCGGCTGGGGAGGAGGTCCAGGCGGAAACGCAGGGGATTCGGAGCGATCGCAGCGGGTCAGCCCAGCGGCGGGGCCACATCGACCACTTCGGCCAGCAGACCATTCTCCAGGGTGGTGGGTTTGAGGGCCCAAGCTCAATCAGGCAGCGGTTTATCGACGATCAGATCGTTCTCGATCGCTTTCCGCGTGGGTTGGGCCAGATGCTCACCTTGGCGCCGGCTGACGGCGGCCACCTTCTCCGGCCAGATCCTTGACTTTGTGGGGCTTTCGGTTCATCTGGTTGTAGATCCGGACCTTTTCGCCCAGATTTTGGGCGGGTTGGCGACGGCCAGCTCCACACACTGACTGATCGGCGGATGTGGAATGGAAGGGCGCGGGTCTGAACCAACCGGTGCCGTGGACGGTGAGCGGATAAGCCGATTCGCGGCCTGCATCAGGAAACGTTGAGCACCGTGCCGTAGTCGCCGTCGTAATCGAAGCGGTTTTGGAACCAGCCGGGGATTCGCGGTCAGTGAGATCGTATTGGTGCCCAGACGATCCCCTGATGGAGATCGGTGACACGGATGTTGTCGTTCTTGTTGTAATAGAAGATAACAGCAAATGGTCGAGCGTTCTTGGTTATTGTGATAGACGCTGCCCGGGATCGGTGGGGTGGCAGATCTTCTCGCGGAACCGCGGTTGCCATCGGGTTGGCGGAACTCTCAACGGTGAGGCTAGCCCTCTGCGGAATCGTGGCGCCCGGGTGGGAGCCGTAGCCGTACACCCATCGTGCCCGAGGTGGACAATGTGCACATCCAGGCTCCGCTCTCGGACGATTGGCGCCAGAGCAGGTTGTGGGTGCCGTTACGTTGGTTGTCGACGGTTATAGCGCTTGGTGGCGCTGGGATTTCATCGAGTAAGCGCGGCGCGCTGCCTCGGCGAAATGCACACCGCTTCGGGCCGCTCCTGGGCGCAGCAAACTCCAGCAGGCCCTCGTAGTTCTGGGCGATGTCGAGCGGCACAAAGCGAAATGGGCTGGCCGCCGGTTTTCCTCCCAGGCCCGCAGGCGGTCCTGCAGGTTGGCGTCGGGCTTGATACGCGTTGAGCGACTCAACGCCGAGATTCGATGTCGACCTGCGACGGACTGCAGATTGTCGACGATCACCACCTCGTGGCCGCCATCGGGCCAGATTCACGGCGCACGGCCAGCCGCAGAAGCCAATCGCCACCGAGGAACGAAGAAACCTTCAGTCTTTGAACTCTGGTGAACGAGCGAATTGCTCCCTGTTGACAAGCTTACTACTAGGCATTCAGCGCCTTCCGCCGGGGCCCGGCCCGTTTCAAAGCTGAATCCCCACAGCCACAAGCCAGCATCGCCGAGTCACCAGCAAGGACCACCGATCAGCAACAGGAGCGTGGGGCGGCTTGAGGCCACCACCGGGCGACCACCACCTGGATCGGGGGCTCCCTTGGGCAAAGGGCATTCAGGCGGGGCCGCCGTCTTCCCGTGTCACGACATCGCAGAACCCCCCTGCAAGAGAGGGCAAGAGTAAGCACGGGCGTTCGTTGGGCGGATCGCAGCTCGGGGGGAAGTTCATGCGCTTCCGCCGCCGCCTGGCCGACCAGCCCCTGAACGCGGAGAACTGGCCCGAGGCCTTCCTTGGCGCAAGGGCAAGCGGCAGCCCGCCAGGCGATCCGACCACCTCTGTGGCCCTGGGCCATGGCCTCAAGCCATCGCGGCAGGGTCACCGGCCAGGGCGATGGCCGCTTGTTGATCAACAGGGCATCGGCACCCATCTCCATGGCCTGGGCCGCTTCCTGGAACGCCGATTGCCCGCATCCACCACCACCGGAACCCCGGCGCTTTCGATGATCAGGATATTGGCGGCCATTGCGGATCCCCTTGGGCGGAGCCGATCGGTGAGGCCAGCGGCATGACCCGTGGCACACCCGGCCTCTTCAAGCCCGTTTGGCCAGAAGCGGATCGGCATTGATGAGACGGGAGCACGGTGAGCCCTTCGGCCACAAGCTGCTCGGCCGCCTGGGAGCGTGCCGGAAGGGATCGGGGGAGCAAGTGGCGCCCCTCCGGGATCACCTCCAGCTTCACAAAGTTGTATATCTTTCCTGACCGACCAGCCTGGCCAGCTCCCGGCCGAGCCGCGCCAACCCGCCACGGCCTCTTCGGCGGTGGCACAGCCTGCGGTTGTGGGCAACATCCAGATCGCACTCCAGTCGATGCCTCGATCAGCCGCCATGGCCCCGGCAGCTGAAGCTCTGCACCCGGCGCACCCGCCACGGTGGAACGATCTCGCAGCGGCTCGCCGCCAGGCTGGCCCGCAATGACGCTTGAGCTGGGCGTACTTGCCGGTTCCGGTTCATTTCAGCCGGCTGCCCGAAAGCGCCGGCCACCGGATCATCAGGCTGTCCGCATGCGGCTAGGAATCCGTTGCAGACACTGTTTCCGGCACAGAAGAACTGCTCTCCGCTCTAGCCAGTATTTTCCATTCGCCACGGTTGCCGCTTGCGGTATGAATCAGGCAACTTTAAGGTTCGGCAGGCGATGGGCGGGGTCCATCGGGATAGGCCACCGGGCCTCAGGGCAGCTGCTCCGGCAGCGCGTGGCTTCATCGCCGCAAAGCTGACCCTGGCGCTGGCCCTTAATCTTGATCAAAGCTTGGTCAGCCCCTTGTCCCTGGTCTTCCGCTGCTGCTCCGCCGCCACGCCGGTTCCGATCGGCTCGATGGTGCCTTCAAACCGCCGGAATTCCCAAACCACGCGTCGAATCGTTCCAAACTGAACTTTCGGCTCGGTTGAAACCTTCGATTTCCCAGCCTTCCGCGCCCTGCAACTTGGTGAGCAACTACCCCGCCGCTGGGGGGCAGTTATCAGGCTTTCGGCTCGGCCACCCCTGTGCCGGTTGGAGCTGCGGCTCGACACGCTCACCGCCATCGGGACAGATCGTTGTCTGCCGCGGCGCATGACGATCGGATCCGTCACGACGGGCCGTGCAGGGCAATCTCAATGCCAAGTCGGATCAATTTGAGCTGCTGCCCCTGATCGGACAATCTCAGCACGGCCTGGGAGCCCGGTGGTGACTTTCTCGGCCTGGAGGGTTGAGCTTGAGCGGCTGGAATGCACCCAGGCTGACCAATCCCGTGCGACGGCTGGTGCTGTCACCACTTGCAAGGGGCTGGACCAAGCCAACCAAGCGCCGCTGGGCAAACCAATCTCCTGGAGCGATCCGAGGTCCAATGTGCTGAGGCGAAGCAAGGTTCCGCAGGAGCTCTTTCTAATCCCCAGGCAAATTTTCCTGAAGGACGTCAGGCCACTTTCTTGCCAGACGGCGGCTTTCCAGAAGGCGGTTTGCGTTTCTTCGCCGAGGATGGCGATTGGTTTGCTCACAAACTGACGGACGCTTCTTTCATGCCTCCCCACCTGCTGGCGAGCGGATCGACAGGCCTGAGGGGCGGCGATCAAGCAGTTTGATCGTTTGGGGCCGTTGTTTTGTTTGCCGGGGTCGAGAACAAGAGCCTGCTGGTACGCCTGCCGCGCCTCGTCCGGTTTGCTCTGACGCTCATAAGGCATAGCCCAGGGTTATGAGCGCAACGGGTAATCAGGCTGGCCTGGCAGGCGCCGCCTTGTAGTGACGGGTGGCCCGGTACTGAAGTGTTCTGGGCGGGCCAGTTGAGAAGCCCAGAGCGTCTGCATCAGGGCCTGGGGCCTCATCGGGTCACCGGGCTGGCGCTTCAGGGCCAGTTGCAAGGAGGCGACGGCCTGGGCATACCATCCGCTTGCGCAGTTTTGCACCGGAAGCCAGTTCATAGAGAGGGCCGGAATCCTGGCTCGCTTCCCTTTCCTTTCCCTTCAGCCGGTGAGAGGGTGGCTTCTCCCGGCGCAACCCGCACCAACTGGAAGCCGATCAGCCAACAGCAGCGGCACCCAACAGGACGATCAGTCCAATCAGGTAAGCCTGAGCAGGAAGCATGTCCATGGGGCCTCCCGGTTTCAGGGTTGAATCAGCGATGGGCTGCGCCAACGACACTGGCGAAGCTGGCGGGCATCGCCACAGCCAGCCTGGCCAACATTCTTGCGGTTCAAGCTGCACATTCGGCCCGCTTGGAGCCCACCGATCAGGCGGCTGTAGCTGAGGACCATTCAAGGCGTGCCCCGCATTGATGCGGGCAATCCAGAGAGGCGGCGGAAGTCACGCTTGCGGGCGGCGGCGATCCCTGTAGGATTGCCACAGGGCCTCATTTCACCCGTGGTTGGCGGTACGGAACAACTTTGCTTGCCCGCTGCCCTAAAGCGCGGGCAGTCTTAAAACCTTGATGCGGCGCTTGCGGGCAACGTTGCCCCTCTTGACGCTAGGCCAGGATCAGTTTCGGGAGTGGAATGGGCGTGGTCGATTCAGTTGGCGTAAGGGGAGCATGCCCCTCACGTTTCCAACCATCGAGCGCTCGTCGACGACAGCATCGTGCCGAGATAGCGCTTGCGTTCGGCGCTCTTGTGTCAAGCAGCTGATTGTGAAAGCGCGGCGGCGCATGAATTTCCCGTTACCGCTGAGCCTTTGAAAGCGCCTTGCCGCAAGCTCTGCGGGTTTCTTGAGTTTCGGCATCTCTTCCGCCCAACCACAAACAACAAAGTACGACGTTGGAAGCGCCTTTCCGCCAACTCCCCCCTGCTTCCCTGTCCTTTCTGAAAACCCCTTTTGCCGCCTTGCTGCCGCCCATGCCTCAACCTGGACCCTGCTTCAGCCTCGCTCCAGTCACCGCCCTTCCAGGCCATTCCTTTTCCAAAAAGCAACGCCAGCGGCCGCCTGCTGGGTTCTCGGGCTTCCGCTGTCGATGGCGGCGGGGGTGCCGTGGCCGGTTCCGCTCCAGTGGCGCTGCACTGGGGCCGACCCAGCCGCCGCCGCCCACTGGAAACGGGAAAACAATCCCGTGCTTCTGGATTTTGTCTGGCCTCAGGCTGGGGCCCTGCAGCTCCGGCTGGGTGCTTGCAGGCGGGCCAGTGGAGCTGTGACCTCACCGATTGCCTCCCGGGCAAGAAGCAAGCAAAAAGCGCGGCCAGCCTGACCCTGGCGGGCTGGCCGGGAGCGGCCCCTCGCCAAACCGCTGCCCCTGGAGCGCAAGTGTGCTGGGGGGCCGTTTCGCCCAGGCCTTTCGAGAGTGGGCCGGAGCAGGCGGGCCCACGGCCTGGCAAGCCCACCTCCGGTGTGCCCAGCCCCAGGTCGCCCTTCCCCAGGGGAATTTTGGAGGTGTGGGCCACCGCTTTTGGGATCGGAACCGCTCCGCAAAAGGGGTTTTTCAACGGGCCCCGAGGGGCAGGAAATTTCTTTTCTTTTCCCTTTTTCAC
>Ga0163217_1041676_pt1 | contig 13909 bp, 7 predicted proteins | sample SynspAceP_FD_185933 | JGI IMG/M metagenome (GOLD analysis project Ga0163217, IMG submission 185933) | Saline lake microbial communities from Ace Lake in Antarctica - Synechococcus sp. Ace-P (PacBio error correction) | ecosystem: Environmental > Aquatic > Non-marine Saline and Alkaline > Saline ... | reverse complement strand
AATTAAACTGAACCAAGCAAAGGGCCTTGAAGTAGTTTTTCTACATCATATTACCTATGTTTTTTTAAAACCAATCGGCATAAACTTTTCCAATAAGATAAAACTGTTTTCATATTATTGTATTTTGATAATGTTTCAGAGGTAAAATTTAGCCTTTAACTGGTTCCCCTCAACGTTCGTCAATCGCGTGGTTCAATTGGTTCACTGGCCCCGAATAATTGGCACGGTAACCCTAAAATGTGTAACTTGACCTCTACCGATAGTTAGCAAAAGAACGAGGAAAGAGCTTAGTAACTTTACTGATGGGTTGGTTTGAGAGCTATTTCCACTGGATGCCAACAACTCAGTCTTTAAGAGCTCTCAAACAATGGGCTCCGTTATGAGCGTGCCAATATTGTGGTCGGTCGATTGTACATGTGGTGCTGCTTAAGTAATTTTGATGATATCTTTTCGCGTTGTTTCAGGGAGCCGGTAAAGGTTGAATTGAGAGGCTTGCGAGATTTGTACATTTGCAACTCGCTAATAGTTTTGGCAGAGGCTATTGCATACTAGTCTACTTTGAAGGATCGTCCCTGCAAAACCAATAAGTGTAATCCAGGAAATTATTCATCGCAAAAGTAAGATTGTAATTCATAGGAACCGGTGGAATGGTTAAAGGAGTGATGTTTGTGTGCCAAAATTACCATAGATTGGATTATCTAATCCGTATTGAGTTTATTCCAGAGTTATACGAAATTCATACTTTCCTCGTTTTCTTAACCAATTGGTTTTTGTCAAATAAGAGATAATATATTGGAACAAAATGTTAATGGTGTTAGAATTTAGATTATATCAAAAAACGTTACGGCGTAATATTTTGAAATAAGCTTTCTTACAAATGTCATAAACGGGTATTTCCAAGTAATAATTATAAAATAAATAAAAGGTGTATGGATTAAAACCATTTTAGATGAGTTTGGTAATTTCTAAAAAGGAGTTGGCCTTTCAAAAAAATTAAAATATAGAAAACGAGGTCAGGCAGAGCTTAAACTGGTTAGAAGGAATGCTTTTCAAAATCAGGAAAAAGCAAAAAACGAGCCGACGAATATGGGGCCATTGCAAAACAAAAGAACTGCCTTTCAAAATGGTGAGAAAGCAAAAAAAGGGCGACGGAATTTGGCCTTGGCCAACAAAGAGCTGGCCTTTCAAAATTTGAAGAAGCAAAAGAGGGCCGACGAATTGGCCCTTGCCAACAAAGAGCTTTGCTTTCCAAAATGTGGGAGAAGCATAAAAAGAGCGGACGAACTGGACCATTTGCCAACAGGGGAAGCTTTCTTTTCCAAAATAGCGAGAAACAAAAAGGCGGAGAATTGACCGTGGCCAACAACGAACTATATTATCAAAACAGTGAGAAGCAAATAAGGGCGGACGAGTTGGACCATAGCAAACAAAGAACTTTCTATTTACAAAATAAAGAAAACAAGAAAGCAGGAAGAAACTTTGACCCACTGCCTATACCGAACTTAAAAAATAGTGGAGGAACATCATTCAACAGGGAATAATTTCACGGCTTAAAAGACAATGACCTTCATTACATTCACATAAGTAAAGACAGGCCAATAGCCCATATTTTGGGGGTAGCCATCTATTGGACGTTAGGGTCGATTATTCCTACGAGGAAAGTCAAAAAAAATAATCGGTATGTAAAAAAATCAGCATTGATTCTTGAGATTATACTAAGAGAACTAATGGATATGTCTGAATGCTTTTGGATGTATAAAAGCGAATTTGAAGTTAAATTCATTCGTAAGAATAGTAGTTAAAAGGTATTGGATTAGTGCTATTGGCCTTTTTTTTAAGGCCCGAAGGGAATTTTCTTCCAACCCATAATTGCAGATAATCCTTTTGTATGGGCCTATAAGAGTGGTAATATATTTCCTTGTTCAGATCAAGATTTACCGGGCCACTGAATGTCTTCGATACCTTGTTCCCAATACATTACTATAGCAGTTCCACGAATCGTAATTAAAATGGCCACCTATACCCTTATTTCATCCTTGTTTCCAGGTCCTGACAAACCTTTATTATAGCAATCTTGCCGGGCTTGCCGGAAAAGGAAACATATGGCGCCTTCTGAAGGAAATTTGGACAAGGTATTGCCAGCCTGTTCTTTACAAGGTTCGCCAATGTCGAATGTGGGAATTTATTACACTTTTCATAAGATCAAAGCTAACCTTTTTTCTGTTTTGAACGGAGGCCGTCCTCCTAATGTACTTATCAAAATATTATTAACCGATTAAATGGCCGTGGATCCAGCCTTTTAGAATAATTAATCAAACAAAGTTGGTTTGTTCGATATTATTTCATAAGGAAGAAAGAAAGGACTGCTTTAGACAGTATGGCTTACCACGAATCATATGGCCGACAACTGTCTAACTGAAATATCTCGCAATATTTATCCAAAATTTTAAAAACAGGAATAATCTATTTTTAGTTCCATAAACCGCCGTTTTACGCGAACCGTTCAAATACAAATAAAAATATACGTACCCAGTCCCATTTGTCGTTCATTTTTAGTAGTGTCATTAATTAAACCTTTTTACGGTTCTAAAAAATTATTCATTAATGACCATAAAACGTCTAAAGAATAACGGAATTAGTTGAACTTCGGAAAGTTTTAGAGATAGGTTATTGCGAAAAATGAACTGTATAATTACTTCCCTTCTGAAGTATTATTAAAAAGGGGGAATAATTATACAAGTTCAATTAAGTGAAAAGAGGGGTTTTATTTGAAACTTTAGAAGATGGGAGGAGTTTATTTAAGAAATATGGGGCGATGAAAATGAAGTATACACGGGTATAATTAAACCTACCTTTCTTGTAAACTATGTAAAATTCAGCATTAAATATTACATTAAATGCGTTAATAATGTTGTTTAATTTACGTATTATTGTACTGGTATTAATAATAGACCATGACAACAATTCGAAAATCATTGGACCATAACTGAGGCCTCAAGAACAATGGATTAAACTGCAATTGAGCTTGGAGGGTTTCGCTACGATAGTGAATATATGCGACATTTAAATTCGTTTGGACGAAGAACGTATAGCAGTTTTTGATTAACTAAAGCAGCTATACCTAGAAGCTATTGAAAGTTGGCATTAGCCCTAAGGTAAGAACAGTTGAGTGATATTATGGAAAGCTGGCGATAAATCGTAAAAAAAGCAAGGAACAAAGGTGAGCGAAATGCATTAAATATATTTTTCCCTTCAAGGCTGCATTCCGAGTGTGACGATATTTACCAGACCACACATTAGAAGGTTGGCGCGAGAATCACAGCACCCCTGGGAACTCTATTCACTAAATTGTTATTGTGTTTTAAAACTTTACAATCAATCCAGAGCTGAGGTCGTAGTGCGGCTGATTTTATATGCCCCACAATTAAAAGGATTCAATTACAAGGCACATACTATTTTTTACGAAACCAATAGGAAAAGCATTTTGTGGTTGGTATTCTTAAGCCAAGGACAAGATTTTTTTGAACGCCATCCTTTGAAAAGTCCATATAAACCTGGGTTAAGTACACTAGTTCAATTAAGTGAGAATAGGTTTATACCGAACTTGCGACTTGGCTATCTTCTCGTAAAATACAACTGGATGAACCTTTATCTCTTAAAATTTTACTGCTGCTATTACTTAGCAGATTGACAATGTTTTGATTTAAATGGTCATTGTCAAGAAATTTTTATTCTCAAAAGGAGTCCTTTGTTTTATAATGATTTCTAAAATCGGGACGGATGGGACCGATTTTGTTTTTAATTGAACCACCACGTGAGAAGTAATGCATTAAATCCTCAATAACCAAAAATTCAGGCAGGATATACCTCAGCTAAAGAATCTTCAGAGATGCTACAAGAGTCGTTTAGCCTCAAGTATAGATACGTATCGCCTAATAAGTTCTGGAAGATTTTTTTTATTTATCGTATATTACTTGAGTAATTTCTATTGCTGGGTAATGTCCGTTTAGTGTCCATTAGCTGTAATGCTTGCACAATAAACAAGGACCTATGTCAAAAAGATGTCGTTCGCCCAAAATTACCTTGCGGGTTCAGCTTAGTATACGAAACTCGTTCAGGTATAACTGCAGATATTTTTTCTTGATCTCTGTGATTATTGGCCCAACAAATTGTTTCTGATATTCGCAATTCTATTGCAATATAGCACCCATTGAGGGTTTTCCCCTATAGGTGGTTGTTCGTTCGATTTTTCGCTGACGATAGTATTTCGGAAGGCATAACGGCAATATTAACTACGAAAGGTACTTTTGTCCGTAAAAACAATGGTCCTCTCACATCGACTGCCTTGCCCAACGGTAATCAGTCGGTATACCCACTGCCCATTATGGATCTTCCATAACTTTGCCTTAAAATAACGGACTTGCCTTTCTACTTTTCCCGTGTCCAAATCTTTCAAAGTATTCGTACTTTCTGCCATTACCATAACAGTTTGACTTGGTCTTGCTGCCCGCCCCGCTTTCTGTTTTTATGCGCCTGCCTGCGAGGCTTCTATGGTAAAGTAAGCCCTCATCCACTCTTCTATCATCCCTTTCCAAGTAATACCTGTCAGTTCCACGTTGTCCCATTTGCCCTACGGAGGCTTGTGGTGACCATGGCCCAGGACCGGCATCGTATCTTTTTAGGCCCAGCTGTCGTTGGATCTGGCTTTACTGGAAACCCTTTTTTGTTATACTTAACGGGAATATTGGTCCTGTACCATGTCGATAAACGATAGTTTTTGAGCTTCCATTATGGTACCGCTGCGCAGGGAGGTCCAGATTGAATCTAGCAAAGGCAAGTTTACAATTGGTAGCTCCCAATTTATTCGTAGCCAATAGTGCTGCGAACCTTGGCAGCGCATGCAAACAACCCCTTCCTTATCACGTTGTCCTTAAAATGGCACCTGCAACTCCACTTCTCGTCCCGATAAAAATTTTGGAACCACCAAAAGAAAAAAATACTTCATGGCATCACAACTACTTTAAATCAGCTTAAATATTTCAACAAAATTATTGTCGAAATTTAGGACTGTTTGCGGATATACAATCTATTCAAATGCTTGTGGTGATAATTAAGTTTTTCAGCATAAAATATTTTGGGATTTTTGGTGATGTCCTATAAAATTTTGGATTAAGTACTTCTAAGATTTTTCAAGGGATTACTAAGATAGGTCGTGCGATTTCACAATTTACGTGAGATTTCAAAACTGTATAGAACCTGTTAAATCAATATAAACAAGGGTTTATTAGGCTCGATATTTTTGCTTTTTGAAAAGTTGCATCATTATTAGTATTCGTTGGTTATTTCTTAAAACGTGAAATCAACGGATTCAAGATCATTATTCTTCAGTCGAAGAGTTTGGGTGGGTATTTCATATGAAATAAAATGGAATTGTGTGAGTGCAAAAAGTTTTATTTTTTCTTATTTGAGTGGCCTTTAAAAAAACCAAAACTTCAAAAAATTCCGGCTGAGTATGGAAAAAATAATATGTAGCCCTTCGGGTTCCGTGATTGAATTTCCAAAAGTGTGGTTTGACCAGGTTTTAAAGAAAAATACACTGCCAGGGTTCAACAGGGATAGTTGGGGTGAAAGTCGAATTCATGACTCCCAGTTCCTTTTGAAAAAAAGTAACACATAAAAAATAGTCGTGCCTATGAGGTATGAAAACCCTCTCTCTATTTTTCCTTAAATGCTGCCGCTAAATCATTACTATAAAATCGATTAAGGATTCTTCTTTCTCAAATTGCGCGATGCTTAAAAAGGAAATCATTGCTCAAAAGGACTGTTTTAATCATGTCCTAAAAGTGCAAAAATGGGGCAGATATATTCCTATAAATTATAAGATTACAAAATGAATAATATCTTTCAGTTAGTTGTCTCGGGTTATCAATACATCGATTTTTGGGCAAAAAGTAAACTAACAAATGAGTTAGTTAGGAATTTCTGAAAAGGAAACTAAAATTTATAGTATATTAACTGGGGCATGTCCTGTTTGTCCATAACGAAAGTAGTGTACCAGGAGAGTAAACTCTTATAAACTAAAGGTGAGCACCCTAAAAATGAATAAACGCATGTGGTCATATGTTGAATACGAAAGGTTACAGATAGAAACCTCCTTTTTTTACACGGCGCTATGTATGTAGTTATCTGTATAGAGGACTGCGTTCTCGGTGGCACAGCTTCGTATTGAGTTTTTTTAGATTCTTGATTTGAGTTTAATTATTACCTTTACTGTCATTTAGTAGCTGTGATAGATTATCGGTACTTGCCAATAGTACTCCGAATTTCAAGAAATTTTGGATTATATTTTTCATGAGGTATAATTTAGGTACTATAAAAAGTTATTAACCCTTTAGAGTAGGGTGTTTACTGATACTAATATTAAAATAGGGCGTCTTAGGCAAGGGCCGCGTGCACCATAAGGTTCATAATCTCGCTCTAAAGGCCGCGAATATAGCCTTACACTCTAAAAAATACCTTTAAGAAAAGGGTGAAGGAAACCCTCCTGTGAAAATTTAAGGACGTTTATGATGCACTCCAAGCTAACGCTACTACACTCCAAACAGATCGATCGAGGACCGTTATCCTGAAGGCTTCGTAAAAGCAGCCTTGCTGAGTCGATATCCTTCCTGTAGACCATCATTCTGACAACAGGCCACGTGCTGTAATCATATGGTTCAATTAATTGGGGAAATCAGGTTTAATTAAACTTTTGAGCATGGAATAGTTACTTTTTGGAAAGACACGTACAGTTTTTTGTATAAAATGATCGTACTTCTTAGAGCTTATTTAATAACAATACGTGTTTAAATTAATGCTTTTAACTACATAAAAAATGAATATCGGAACTAATTAAAAAGAGACGCAAATTGAGGACTGGTATAGTTTGGCTACAACCATTTTTTTGGGTTTGTTCCGTAAAGCGTCATTCTTTTAGCTAAAAATATTGACTGACCCAAACCTTACCAAAAAGGGCTAAACATTCAAAAGGACTGAATCATTCTCCAAGTAAATTCTGTAATTATCATCCATAACGTTTTTTTTATTAGTAAATATAAAGTATTTTACACCTGACTAATATTGTTTCAATGGAATTTGTTGGTGTTTCTCGATAACTTAGTTCAATACTCGGGGCTACTCTGGGTATTTTCATACTATCAAGAAAATTCAGGACTGAGGGCAATGATAAAAAAATAAGCTCGTCTTGAGTGCCTTGTATTTTTTATACGCCGGTAATAATCCTTCGATTATTATTTATCCCTCAAACTTGATATAAACAGTCTTTATTCTGGTGGTTCTACTGTACTACCATTTCATTGGTCACCTGTTTTTCACTATTTTTATGCTATTACATAAAAACAGTGGTAAATTCTTAAAAAATGGATTTTATTATTAAATGAGTACTATACCCCTTATTCCGCTGGCTCTTTGTTTCTGCCTATCTTGGAGTATGACACTGGTCAACGAAATAATTGCATCTGCCGATAATTATGTGTCTGGTTTTGGATAGAGAACTAGAATATCTTGTAGTGCTACTCTCATAAAACATTTTTTTTAAGTGGTATGTGCGGGTATATAAAAACTGGGGAAAGAAGCCCCGCTTACCCTAATTGTTCGGATAGATCGCAAACATGACTAAATTGGATCAGATGGATCAAACATATTGATACTATTTGATTAATTGTGTTTACAATTTGCAAAGTGGATTCGATACGGTTCTGAAACAACTGATAGTCTTGAGGCCTTGAATTTTATCATGAAAGATTTGAAAAACCTTATATGATTATCTTATATTTTCTTTTTTATTTTTTCGCCGTATTCGATTATGCATTTACCGGTTTTGCGTTTACAGGTTCTTTGATGATTTACGCAAGCAACAAAGATAAAAGTGTAATGAGCGAACGGTCATCCCTTTTGTCTAGACACTTATTGATCTGTTCAAGCCAAATTTCAAGAAAGCGCGGAAGACAGCTGGTTCTTGATTTCGAACATTTAATGCAAACACCCTTCGCAGCACAAAAACTCAAATTATTTCCGTACATCATATATTCACAGGCTATATAATCATGAACACCCAACTGAAGTTCCCGATTTATATCATTATCAATATTAGAATTTGAAGTTGCTCGAAATTACTGAAGCTGTCTCGAACCAAAGCCCGATACCAATTTATTCAATTTCTTTAGATTGTAGCTTAACAGTAAAAGCTGCCTTTCTATACCGGCGTTCAAAAAAAATGCGCAATGACTCCCAACCGAATTTAAAAAACTTCAATAATGCTGATGGTATTAGACGTACAATACTGATGTAATTTGATATATAATAAAAAAGTGTCTTCCCGATAAATGAAGACTTATCTTTTTTTGTTTAGAGTATTATGGTAAGAACGCTTTAATTGCCCCATCCCAAAAATACATTTGTCCCTAACAAATTATAAATCATTTCACTATTAACAATTTAAGACAAAGAGAAAAAATTATAGATTGCATTAAAAACTACTACTCTGATATTATCTTTTGATAATTTGTCGGTGAATCTTTACAAGCAGTGCCAGTACAATGACAGCTCACGATTTAGAATTCGGGACATTAAGGGGGGTTCATGATCTTCTCTATTAAAAAATGCCGGCGGGAAAAAACCTAAATCAGGGTCCTATAGCACGAATTTTTTGCAGAATACAGATTTTAATCGAAAAAAAGTATCGATTCGTACGGAAAGCTAATGTTTTCCCTTCAGGGAAACTAAGAAAAAGGGAAGTTTTCGAAACTTGTAAAGTTATGAAACTATGTAAACTTTCTTCCAGGCCTTGTAAAGTTCTATCCGTTAAGAAAATAAGTATTGAGGCAGGAACCTATATTGGACTGCTTTTAAGCCAAAAAGGATCGATAATCCAATCTTATCTTTGGATTATCGAAAAATAGGATTATGTGCAGTCTAGGGTCTAGGGTACGTTTGTCGATAATGTAGAAATAGGCTACGCTATTCTTACGTATGTTTGATATTACTTAAAACGATAGGAGAAATTAATAAACAGGGGCTTCCAATTGGCACTTTCTTATAGCTGTTATAAGAGAAGTTAGGCCAACAAAGAGCCAACAATTCAAACTTGAGCGCACATATTAGCCGATTAAACAACAGTGTCATCAAAATCTACCACCGAAATACTCTACCTGTATTATATGTTCGAAAGTAAACAACGAATTAAAGGGTATGTGTTGCCAGTGCTTTGGGCCTTTTATGTGCATTTATGGTCGGGATCACCAATCTTTAAATTTAGAAGTACTGGCAGGTAAACGCATGATGAGGTTTTTGTAAAAGGTTTTAGATGAACTGCAGGCAAGGAGGCGCTCTTTTTGTATTGTATTGGCTGGTGCTGGTATTTCCTTAATAGTCAAGACAAATTTAATTATTTATAACGATAAAATAAGGGCTAAGGGAAAAACAAAAGGATGTTCCTGAAACAGGGTTGTTTCGTTATTTGTATTCGGAATTGATCTACGTGCCTTATGGGCCTTTGATATCTACATAATTACTTTTTTTTCTAAATTTCGTATAGGTGCTTATGATTTCAATACGTTCGAAAAAAGTCTATGGGTTAACATAGTGCTTACAATCGTGTTATCAATTTACCTGGTTATATTGGGTTTGTGACAAACAGGTTGGAATTGCGGAAATAAGCACTCATTACACCGGATTTATGGACATTCATCTCTTTTCTCCAAATATGTTTACTGGGTAAATCTGGTATTTTCATTCTGTGGTGCCTTGAGGGATCGCTTTCGCCAAAGCAGGCCATATGGCTTGAGAAGACCCAAATATCAAGCTCAATAAAAAATTAACAGCAAACCTAATCCTTATTTTAATCTATAAACCATAGTATCTTTTTAGTTCAGATGAGTCTTTTAGGTCTCGCTTAGCATCGCTTCTGCACCTTTTCTCATTTATACCAAATATGTCTGTCCGATGAGATAATAGCTATCTGGGGGAAATCGAATCCTTATTACCACGATGACCTTATTCTATGATTCAGCGTCTAGGGGCTCGTCTTATTTACATAATATCTACTATGCCGTTGGATTACTGAAAAAATGAACAATAGAGACGGATTTTCAATTCTTGTGAAAACGGGGTCAAATGTCATTTACCACTGACTGAACATACTGCCACGTTGTGCTGATGGAGGCACTATTAAGCGTGTTCTACCTGCTATTTATGGTTGAAAAATCAAACTTAAGTACTTAGATGTTGCTTTTATTTATGCCATTAGATTTCGGTGTATTTGTGCGGTTTCGAGTAATCTTCTCCATGTTATGGAGTCAGAAGGTTATAAGCAAAAAGCCTCCATGTTCAATGTTAATGATGAAATTAATAACCAAATAAAAAAATACGTAAAAAACAGTTTACAATGGAAAATGATAAAAAGATTATAAGGAGTTAAAGATAGTATTAAGACTCTAAGCATAAACAAGTTCCTATTAAATACTTCGCTGTCGAGCAAGCAATCTTGGATCGAGGAAGACAAGACATAATATGCTAATTGCAATTATCGTGGATATTTATTGAACCTATTAAAACGGATAAGATAAAGAGTATCCGCCTCAACAAAAAGGTGAAAAGACGATTACATCTCTTTTTAATGAAGACATTGACTTTATTTCAAATCAGAAGGCAAAGAAGTAGAAGGAACTTACAACCCCTAACACAAAACGGCTGCTTACTGTAATTTTACATGGGCGATATGAGAATGTGAAATATTTTATAAAATGCCTACATCATTTCCAATTTCAAAGAAATCCTTAATACTCAAGTATGATATTAATTGAGATTAGTGGAATTGTTCGAAAGTGCTTATTATAACTAGGCCTATTTAATAATTTAATGAAGATGTAAAAAAATTTATAAATTATTTAGTTGGTATTTTTTAGTTGTGCCATCTTGTTTTTCACAGACAACGTATAGGATTTAAAAAAAGGTTCCATCGAGATTAAGGAATCAGAATTTTTAATATAGACAAACGTCATAGCATGATCGTTATCAAGAGCTACTTACCTTGGAGTATTTATATGAAGACTAATATCTAATAAGAAAGTATAAAACTACGTTTTGGAGAATTGGTACTGCTGCGACATACAAATCAAATACTTTATGGGATCGGCTGCTCTACCTAAAACGGAGTGTTGTGACAGTAGTCACGATTTTACTTTAAGGATTTAATATTTAAAAATTGAAGAAGCACAAACAAATATAGCTAAAGAACGGCCTAGTAGTTTATGTTTAACTCTATTCATATGCAGAAAACGGAGAAGAAAATCATATTAAAGTCGTTCATTATGAAGAGTCGAAAGTTTTCCAGATTTCTAAATTATAAACTGATAATCTTCCCTGTACAACAAAAAACCCACCGACAAAGAGTAGTCGATAGAGCGAGGACATTAGGCAATATTGGCCCCTATGGAGCTTCATAATGCAAAAACAAAGACGAGAACCTACAACCAATAATCTGAAATAAAAAAGATGAGGAATGCTTGGATTAATGCAAGTTCCACTAAGGAGCATCCAATTTTGAAAAACTATGTGCCATTTAGGTAAGTGCGTTCAATATGTTAACAATTCAAAAGAGTGAACCAGAATAATAAATGAAGGTTAGGAATGTGTGCATATAACTGCATTTTCAGACAGTGGAAAAAGACCTCATTATTCCTTTTTGCATAAGGCTATGGTCAATTTCTAGTTTCTAAATCAAGATATAGTACAGAAGCGTGGTCATATAGTTCTGTTAGATTACGATATTGCCTTTAAGTTGGTGTGGAACTTCAATGGCATTTATCAAAATAACACTAGGCTGTTTAATGCGATCTTAGGATTAAATGCACCTATCGGAATGGAGTCTTAAGAGATTAGAAGATAAAATCAACTAACTTTTAATAGGTTTAGTGCGAATCAGGGAGTGAAAATAAAATTCCTTGGAAATTATTGGACATCGTAATATGAGAGCTGGTCGTTTTTTCACGGTATGGCAAAAGTCTAAATAGTAATTAATAGAAATTTTGAAGGTTTGCTTGTTAAGAGAAATTTAGCAATTAATTTTTTAGCAATAAATTTATACTCACGAAACGTATAGTCCATATCCAATGACAAACTTAAAATTAAAAACCAAAATTAAAAAGCGTTTACACGATTAGGAGAATCCTTAATTTGAAGATTTCTCAAAATAATGACCTTCGTAGCCAATTTTTTTCATAATATTCAATATTAGCCTAATTTTTCATATGAAACTATTTGACAGATTGAATATATAAATACTTCAAACAAAAGAAGATGTCGGAAAGAAATACAGGATGCCAATTTTTATGATTTTACTTCATCAATCAGTACTAGAAAAAACGTGTCGGTTCCATTGGAGTATATGTTAATGCCCGTTCATTGATGTACTCCATTTCCATATACCAATGAATTTGCTCTGGACTGTGGGTACTTGCATTTTTTGCTGTCAGACTTTGGACGCCTGATTTTGGATGCATAGAAAGGCACGAACAAAGATATTTATGGGCTTCTGCATTGAAGTTGTCCTAACTCTATTTTCTAAAGTTTTATAATTTAAGCTTTTATGTTCCATTTTACGGCTAGTATTTTGGAGGGCCTTGATAGAATGGATTTTTCTCTCAATACCCCATTATGATTAACTATTAGGTTTAGTCCTTTTCAAAGCTATAGTTGGACTATATTTTGAGGCTTAGCGCGGAATTTAAATTGGATACGATACAGAACGTATGGAAAACTAGGTGGTTAGATAAAGATTTGTAATACCACCATCGGCTGCATCGTGCACATCACGGTTCAAATAAAAAAAATACTTAGGATAAAACATGTATGATGTGTTTTTTTGAATTTGTTGGCATCGAGTTGATGTTGGTGCAATTCCTATCAAAAAGTGAGAGGACAAAGTTGTTTATGTTGTATAAACCATTAAACGATACTCAAATACAAACGGAACCCAACCTAGTTAATAATGTAATCATGATTAATTTTAAAAGTATATCCTAAGATCTAAAAAAAGTGTGCATCGATGGGAAAGATCAGATCTTAAGATAATTCTTTGGACATTTAATTTATTCATGGTATACACAGATTTATTCAGGAGGAATCCAAAATTAATGTAGAGTCTCAATAGACTTAACCATTTTTTCAACAAATGAAAAAATACGTAAGAAACAAAAGAACATAATAGGATAGATGTAGCAGTAGCATCTAGCTGTTATTGGAATTGATAATCGTTAATTTTCAAGTTCGTACTTGGCGAAAACGGACTGCCTCTGGATAAAATCTTTCGCCAGTGTTTTTGACGGAAAGCGCAGCAACCATTTGTTTGTTTTAGCAGGAGTGGACTTTTGCTTTAATGACAAACTTCTGCAATCAAATCATAAGGATGCAGCGAAAATAAAAATTGCTCGAATTAGAATAAGCAAAAGAGCTTTGTTTCTCTTTATTCTTGCGAATTTCTTATATCACAATTTGGCCAGCAGATATTTCTACATTTTTATGGTATTTATATGGCAATCATAATAGTGCGCTTAAACCTGTACAGAAAATACTTCCAATTTCAGGTATCTCCATAATTGTAGCATGATCCGATTATAATAACATTTTTTGAATTACGAGATCAGGTGGGATTTTAACACCTTTAGATTATCAAGATTTTTGACGTTTAAAGGCTTTATGAGAAATCTCTTTTTTAATGGTTTCATCCAGTAATTCCTTGGACTGCTTTATGCTATTTGGTTTATTGGTCGAAAAACAGGGATTTTACAACAACGACAAATATTCGTTAAAAAAAACATTTGGATGGTACAACGATATTTCATTCAAGTTG
>Ga0163217_1027698_pt1 | contig 13909 bp, 15 predicted proteins | sample SynspAceP_FD_185933 | JGI IMG/M metagenome (GOLD analysis project Ga0163217, IMG submission 185933) | Saline lake microbial communities from Ace Lake in Antarctica - Synechococcus sp. Ace-P (PacBio error correction) | ecosystem: Environmental > Aquatic > Non-marine Saline and Alkaline > Saline ... | reverse complement strand
TCCACCTATCAGTTCAAGCTGAAGTGGAAATTGGGATATAATCCTTGCAGGGAAGCATTATGCCGCTGTGAGGCAATGGTTTGACCATTAAAGGGAAGAAGTTAAAGGAATGCAGGTCCTTCCTACTCACATGTTCAAGTATTAGGGCTTAGTGATGCACCTCAAGCAGGTGATACGATTAAGGATATGATACTGAAAGAGACTAGGGATATTGCTAATCAAGGGAGCAAATTCACGGAGGCAAAGCATCCGAACCAAGAAAGCATACACATTGATTGAAATCGTCGTTCGATTAGCCATTGGTTCATTTAAAGAGCTGAATATCATCATCAAAGGTGACGTGGATGGATCTGTCGAAGCACTTTCTGATCCTTACTGAAAACTCCCAAGGATGAGTTAAAGTGAGTTAATTCATAAAGGTGTCCGACAATCTCCGATCTGATGTCCTTTTGGCATCGGTCTGATGCAATTATTCTTTGGATTCCAGTTAAGACCTTCTTCCAATGCAAAGAGCTTGCTGAGCAGGAAGAAATTGAAATCGTCACTATTCAATCATCTACGATGCATCAATCAGATCAAAGATGCTATTTGAGGGTATGTTAGAGCCTACGTTTGAGAGATAATTACATGTAACATCCAAGTAACAGAGTCTGCAAGTCACGAAGATTGGATATCTGTTGCAGTTCTTATGTGACTTGATGGATTTTATCATGGTGTAGAAAGAATAAGCATGTGTATCAGATGTATCGGTATCAGTTAAAGTCCCGATAGGAGTAGATCGATCAATGAAGCGACCAAAGATGAGTAGCCGAAGTTGTAAGTGCTGTAGAGCTTGTCCAGTATTCAATCAAGATTTCAAATTGAGATATTCGAGAAGTGGGGATACATGAAGACTACGAAATGAAATGAAATCCAAAAGGAGAAAAGTAGATTTGTAATTGAAAAATAATAAAAAAAGGAACCGAATCTCGGTTCCTGTTTAGTTTATAGCTATGTAGAACTTTATGATTTTTTTAAATTACTTTTGGGATGGTGCTCATATGTTTTTTCCTTTATTTTCTTGTTTGTTAAACCTGTTTATTCTCGCTTGGTTTTTGGTCGGGAATGAATCGTCTTAAAGTTCCTAAAGATCTACGATGTCTTGGGTTCAAATATTCTCTTTAGTATTTTGGGTTTGCGAATATACTTTGCGGTAAAACAATTTTTTTGCGTTTAGGTACAGATGTCATTTAGATATATCAATATTACCTTTGGGGGAGGTACTTATCCAATCCTGTCTGTGGTATAGACTTGTAGCAAATTAATTTTAATTACCAATTTAGTATCGATAATAATTCCAAATTGGAATTGGCGTCTTTCCCTATTCTTTTATTTGTTTTGCTGAAGTGTGTGATCCTTTGTTTTTTATTAGTGATTCATATTCTTACGATCGCTCCTCTCGTGTAGAGTTAAGTTGGAGTAGATTAATTGATGTGTGAACTTCAAGATGTGAGAGATTCGAGGAGACATTATTCGAAATTCGTGTGCTATCAGTCGCCTATTTGGCAGAATGAGGAAGAAGTTGTGGAGCCTATTCATAAATATTTCCTTTTGAAAAAGACTGTGCAAATTCTTTAGTGTTGCATGATCATTGCAGATACGCTATCTAAAGATGATACCTTACAGAGAGTTGGAATTGTAGGTCGGAGTTATTTACCGATGCTGGTCTCGCGATAATAGGATGTTAATAAAATAATGTATTCTTCAGAGAAGGCTGAAGGAATTCCGGCGAAGACTCAAATTGGAGTAGGATTGCGATCAAGTCTGGTTTGGAAAGGATTAGTATCCAGCTATTCATGTGCTGTTAGTTTCCCGCTTAAAGGTAACCGTAATTCTCGCGAAGCGATGTTGTGCTTTTGGTCATTTCTAAAGCCTGATTGAGGAGTTTGTGAGAGATGCAGCACCTCCAGTGTTTCTTGATTTTTTTTTATTTTATTTTCGTCGTTTATGCGCTACGAGTTTTATTATGGTGTTTGACAAGTCGGTGGCTTAGGTGACAAAAATTTGTTTGATTAGTTTTGAACATACGGAAACAAGTCGGTGACGGGGGGGATAGCCGGGGTTAGTCTCAAGATAGTTTCTTTTTCAGAAAGCCTTCCTATGTTTATGTCGACTATTTTAAGTGGTTGGATAGAACGATTGTAATCCCAATCTACGATTCTCATTGAGTCCTATGTAGTCAAGTTGTGCGCTGATGAAATGTGTCCGTTTGCGCGCGGAGCTGAGGCTGCTTGATACTGTAGCTACACACTGTATTATTATCTAGCTATTATATGAAAAAGAAAGACTATTCAGAAATTACTTCAGGACACTGATTCTCCTGGAGAGGATTGGTTCTGTCCTATTTTATCTTGCTGGCACAACGCCGACAGATGGTTTGATGATGCCAAAAGGTGATTTATGCTTTTTACTCAAATATGATAGGACAATTTGATCATTATTGGAGGAGAAGCTCTTCGAAAAAAATGGAACTATTCGCTTAAATGTATACAACGAAGGACAGCTTGTGTGTGTATTATGTGTTTGGGATCGCGTTGATGAATTTCCAAAAACGTTTTGAATGCCTTACGTCGTCACCCTACGGTGAGCGACTCTGAAGACTCACATTCTCCAATGGAGGTGTAATGGGACCAGATGCGAAGCAAGAGGGGGTTTTGCTATGCTGTGGACTTGAATGTGAAATAATGCTTAATCAAGAAAGCGTGAAGGGACGAATGGAGTTCCGGCTGTATGGGGTTCGTGTTTTGTATTCGGTGCCGCAGGTTCTTAATTACCTCCAGGTGACGTCATTACTCCTCAGTATTGTTTATTCGGGGACTGCGTCGCACTGCTTGCGAGTTGAAGAGTATGAAGACTAATTTGATTTCTATCTGAGGAGGCTCAATCAGTGTGGTGGTGTAATCTGGAACCACGGTGGATAGGCGAAAGTGGGCTGAGTGCTGGTCAAGTTTACTCTACAATGAAGGAAGTTACTATAGACCTCTGTGGATGGATTGTTGTTGGGGTTCCGTGAGGGTTTTGCTTTTTGGGATCATATTGAAGTTGGTGTATTCCTAGGAAGCAGTTGTTAGTAGGTAAATCATGAGAGATAGATTGTAATTTATAACGCTTTGTATTCCCTACTTTGCTGGGACTGTATGTGCGAGGAGGGCCCTAGAATTAATTTCTGCGCGCAGGGCGCTACCCGAATCAAATCAATATGGGGATGGAGTGGGTGGTGGCATCATCGGGGCGCAGTATTCTTCAAAGATACCTAGAAGTGGGTGTTTGTTAAAGCATCATATAGTTCGGGTCATAACTGGGGTAGGAGAGATGTTCCAGAAATGCGTTCTTTCGGTTGAAGCGCGGGAAGTTACCTCATGAGCTACGGTTTGTTCCATCCAAAAATAAATTATGAAAATACCATATATACTAATTAAGGATATTTTTAATCGCGTCCTTGAGTGCGTCATCTGTGTATGATCCGTTAGCTTGCAATTGGATAGCAAACAGAAATTAGAAGGTATTGGGAGAGCCTTTTTGAGTGTTCCGGTTGGTGTAGATCGGGACGCTGGAAAATTGGAATCTCATTTGGCTCTCACATCAGGTTCTGAAACATCGGTCGCTATAGGTAGCTAATTGACTCAATTTCTGCGCGCCGAGTTTTTGGCTCAGAAATTGTGAGTGAAAATTCTAGATTGATATCTGAGGTTCTAGTGAATCAAAGTTGTAAAATCGTGGGGGATTGTGGCCCACTTAATGAGATTTGCGGGTGATTCGATTGGAATGAAGTTGCCACTCCCGCGAGGTTAGTCGGCGGCAGATACAACCTGTTGGAAGTCCCCCGGGGGCCCCAATGATTGTATCGAAGTCCTAATCAATTTAGGCGGGCTGGATCCTTGCTAATTCTCCTGAGCGAGGCCACCCGATGAATTCCCTTTTTGTTATTCCACCTTATGCAAGTAGGCGTTAGGCATACCTTTCGTGGTAAGCACAGATTTAATGGGTTGTTTTTATCGGCATGTATGGTTAAGATTAAATTCAAAACGGCCGTGGGGCCCTATCGAGGCTGATGCAACATTGGCTCATGTTATGTTTCAAATAATCTTTGCCTTCATATCCGTCAGAGGGAGGGGGCTTGGTTTAGGCGTACTGTTTCCATAGAAGAAATCGCTGGACTGTTATGTTTCCCTTGAAAGCAAGAATTACCGGAGAGAGAGCTAGTGAGCGAGGCGTTTGGAGAGCTAGAAATGTGTGGCAGTGGGGAGAAATATGTTCCAGTGATCTCGAAGTCGATGGAAATTTAGAGAATGGAGAAGGAAAGTAGCTGATAATTGCTTTTGATCACAGCGCTCTTTAGAGTGGGGAATTGACAGAGATCCCTCAGGCCGAAGCGGGGTGCGTTCGGATTCCAGTTGCGAATTAGGCTGTCTTCCTGGGATCGCGCTGTTTGGGTTGGCAATGGGGAAAATTCTCTGAGAATATTCGTGTTCGCGGTCAGTTTGGAGGGTCGTCCATCTTGACAACCTGTCTTTTTTGGTGAAGTCTCCGGAGAGGATGGACTGTTTGAATTGTTTCCACTAAGTAGGAATCAACAACCAACCGGGAATCCGTCGGCTGTCCAGGATCCCTCGCTTACGAATCAGATGTCCAAATTACTTAAGCAATTTATGTGCGGCAAAATAGAACGTTGTTTGGATATCTAGCGGCAAGAGTAATTGCCGAATTTTTGGCAGAGTGGTGTGCATGGTGCTGGCATGGGTAGAGAACATGATGCAGCGTGAGGTGGTATCCTTAAGTTTAGCCATAGTCTTAATCTCTATTCGAACCGACCGTGCTTTTGCTGTACATAAAGTATTGGCTGATGATTGTACGGGGGGAATTAGCTTGGTATACCAAGTACATTATTACTATCCTAGGCCTATTCAGGATGGATTAAGGGGTTTTGAAACCCAATTGGCAGGTACGCCAGAGATTGTTGCCAGCTATAGTCTGGGCATGCAGTATTTCTGTGCTTGTGGGCAGAGAAGTGTTGTCCTATTATCTTCCTGCGAGAAGTGTTTTCCTCGTAATATTTTGGTTCGGCGAGAAGGTGCGGGATTTCTAGATTTTATGGGGAATCATTGGGACCTTGATGCTACAGTTGGCTATTTGTCGCGCAAGGAAGGAATGGTTCACCAAATACACAATCGAGCTTGCCAGAATGGATGGGCAGACAAATGATAGTTAAAAAGCCTAACGTCACTGTTAAAATTGATTCCTGTCAGTCTGTGTATAATTTCTTTGATATTGAATGGTGTCAAGATGAGGAAATGTAGGGCCGAAGTCAAAGAACCTTTTTTCTGTTGACTTTTTGCGCATTTTTACTCTTGGTCGCCAAACCATTAAAGAAAGTGGCCATACAAAGGGAGATAGGTAGGTTAGCTATATAGTGGTAGAGTGCATTAAAGACTTTCTTCTGTGAAGAGTTTTTCCACGCAAAGTTTAGGGTCCTACTAAAGATGCTGAAATGTTCACAGTAATATTGTGTGCAAGACATCGGATCAGTCAGGGATAAAGGGCCATTGTGTCTTTTGGGTCGCTTATTAACCAACAGGCGATGTGTAATTAATGCTATGTGAGCGGGCGCAACGTAGGCTTGATTTGGCTTGAAGGGGGATTCCGAATATTGGGTCCCTAGAGCGTCAGTAAACGGCCCTGACGGCAGGGAGCAATTTGTTTATCGCACAGATACCATCTCACTGATGGGCGGTAGATGGTGTAAGGCCTATTTTTTGCTTAAAAACTGGGCTGGGAGGGTGGTAGGAGACCATCTTCAAGGATAGCTCTTGAAGAGTTTAAAATCTGTGCGGGCAAACGAGTGCAGTGTCCTCAAGTGGTCTCTCGCGAATGCAAGGCGAGGATACTGTTCTCGTGCCAGCGAAGAGCCGAAGCTGGCAATACTGCTTTCTCTCGACATCTCGCTCAAGGTATTCGATCATGCGTACCCGCAGACCTGTTGAGAATAATGGGATACCTGGGGCCTCCATTCCGCCGAGTCGGGGCAAGCGTAGGTCTCGCTCTTTGCTCGCAAAACTACTACCAGCGTCCCATGATAATTTCCGATGGCAAGAAGGTGATGTCGAGTAGCATTGCCCCCAAATCCATCTATACTTCGCAGGTCGGGGACTCTTTTTATCTAACTGATTGAGTGAGTCGCCTGAGGGAAGACTAGTGAATGAAACCACTAATTGGCGGTACGCAATATTGCGCGTTCCCAAGGCGGACGAATAAAACTGAGGAAAATTGTAGCCTCTAAGTATTGTTCTCAGCTGGAACCAGTAATTTAATTTGACATTTCTATTGTAGGTTCGCTTACAATACCCCCAAAAACCTGCCTCGGGATGATCATTCCATACACTAGGAAAACTGTTTAGTTAATTCTCGGCGAAAAGCATACTGTACTGGATGTTACCGAAGCCATGAATGCATAACCAAAAGAGCTAAAACCCAGATGTTTAATATAGTCGAGCTCAATAATGGAACTCGAACATTCCGGAATTAACAAATAGGAAAGACATCAGACTACATCCTACGACATTGGATATAGGTGAGATGATAGTTTTTTAGCACTCTTTTCTCTACCAATCTTATTTCATGATTCGTAACTCCCTATATTGAGCAAAGCGAGGGATGACCATAACGTATGATTGAGGCAGGTATTCTAGGACTTCCTGTGTATTGAGCTAAACAATAGGTGTTAGGGCGGATAACTGGTACTGGACAGCACACACGCTATGGAGCCTAGAATCAAAGTTGAAACAAGGCCCTGAAGATAATAAAAAGCTGCTTGCGCGCTCGAGTCCGAATCTGATTTTTTCTGAATGCATTACTCCTATTGATATTACCATCAGTCTTGAGTGAGGGCCGCCATACTACCAAGATCGATGAAACGTCGCGGTCCAAAAAGAAACAATCCCCCCGCACTAGATTCCAAGTTTATCAGCATGATTCGCGAACCCGAAAATGACCGCTCTTGATTTAATGGGCCATATATCAGATGGCGGCGCGCGAGGGCACCTCGCAAACGAAGCGAAATGATGGCCCAAACCAGCCCAAACTAGTTGTTTGCGTTGCGCTCCATAACTATTACATTCCCGTATTGAGTATGTGGATGGGGAAGGGGGGGGGGGTGTCCATCAATCATTCAGTCCAAATCGTTTCTCTGGAACAAATTCCCAGTAAAATCTCGTAGGCTCGGAAGGACTTTGCAGGTATGATCTCGTTGATATTTTGATGAGAAGGTAGAAGGGCTAAACCTCGATCGTCTAAGATTGTGGTGGGCAAGTTGCGATTGAGAAGTTGAGGAAATTAAATGGCAACGTGCACATTTTGGGTGTGAGATAAGCAAGGTTAGGGACCGATCTCCCAGCTGATATCCTTTTGTATGCAGTAATTTCTGGGATAAATAGTGTTCAATCTCCTAAATTTCAAACTTTTTAGGAGTACCAAACATACCAAGTATCATCGGACAGGGGTATTCTCAGCGCCTCGGTATCTATAGTACCTTTGTCATGTGCAATGAAGAGATTAAGTAGTTTCACTTATTTCCGCAAAGTTTTGCGATATATAAATATTGCATTCGTAGGCCAAAAACCGAAAGAATTAAAGGCTTTACAAAAAAAAAGGTTGCTGCATCGTCTCTCAATGTGCGCTCAAAAATTGCTCCCCTTTAGATTCAAATATCGAGTGATGACGAATGTGTCTGCGGAATTAACAATTGTATTATTATGTTAGCAAATCTACTACTGAGAAGTGATTGTTGATTTAATTGATTGACTTCCACTGTGCCCGCGTCCGCCGAGGTACGCTAAGGGATATTTTGAACTTGGACTTTTGAAAGAAAAGATCATTTAAAGAGACGGCTCGATTCGCCCATTTATTTCAAATCTATAGAAGCGAGAAATACATTGAATCCTTCTTTTCACGACAGAAGTCATTTAGTGAAAGATTCGGATGGAATGGTTTAAATTCAAGTCCTCCCAAAACTGGCAGATTATGCGGAGAAAAAATAAAGAATCTTTCCGCTTAATCAAAATTGCAGGATTCTCTTTCAACTCAAGTGAGCAAAAAAATGTTATAGCCTCGAGGAGATGAAGCTCTTAGTTAAAATAGATTTTAGCTTCGGATTTTTAATTGTGTGTTGTAACGAACTAACCCTTTCTTTTCAATTTGGAGTGAAATCTTTTTATCCAAGGGAGCTAGGAGGGAGTGCAATTTAGATGATTGGCTCTTAATAAAATACTTGGTGTTTGCACCCAGCTTGATGCATTGTTCATATCATGTAGTGTGTGTATTTTATCCTCGTATATATAGTAGCTAAATTTGTACCGTGTTGATGTGGGTTGCTAAAACATAGCAAACTCTTCAGGGCTTTCGTTTTAAAGAACTGTATATGAAAGGAGAGTCAAAGTTTACATGTGGGGGTGCGACGCTGATAAGAAAAGATGCTCCTGATGGCCTTTGGTTTAAAAACCCCAATGGAGATTATCGGAGGTACGTAGAGAACACTGGGAAGAAACAATTCTCTTGGTGTTCTCCCCGGATGGGATGGAATTTTAATTTTTATAAAATAGGTTCATAGGGGGAATTAGTGTTGGATTCCTATTTGGTCAGGAGATAAATTCCAAAGAATTAGACGCAAATTTGAAGTCAGTTTGAGTGGCTGCTGAATATTCCATCGATGTTTACTCCATACAACGCATACGGGTGCTCGAAATAGGTGGGCCACAATCGAAGAGAGAAGGACAGAATTGCAATGTATCGTTTAGGTACTTTCATGTTTTGGGCATAGAATGTATATGGATTGTGTAGTGATTGTAGGTTGCTGCATGTGATGTTTAAGTGCGGAGGTTTCTAGGTTTCAGTATTGTGGAAAAAAAATTGCTCGATGGTGGCAGGGGTTCGCGACCCATTCTTCTTGGATAACCGATTCCGTTTTCTTGGGGATGATCTGGTCCAAATCATTTGTGATGGTCGCAAAGAATGATGGAGCGGGGTTTTCACTGATGCAATGGTCTTAATAATTTAACCTCCGCCTCAAGCTTGCCCATGCTGACCAAGCAGAATTTCCTTGTATATGCTCAGCGGTTGGCTGGGACGTGATCCCCACTCACAGGTGGCTGTAACGCCTTTATGCGATGCTATGGTGATTTTAATATCGCTCTAGAGCCAGTGATGCTGTGTAGGGTAGAATTTGCGGACCAAGAGTTAATTCGTGAAACAATTGGAAAAGATTTTACCCAACAGTTTCCGAAAGTTTTCTGACATTCTTGCTTCTTGATACAACGATTTCTTGATTTCATCATCGATAGGAGACAGTATGAAATTCCAGGGCTTACCGACTCTTCGATTAGAAACCATCGTGATACCAATACAATCCAGCTTATTCAATTGTACTTGTCCGAGGAGAATGAAGTCAAATTTGATAGAAGAATATGCCTGAATTAGTGATTTATAGAATATATTGTGCTCCCATAATCGACCAAATCCTAAGAAAAAGATTAAACCCAAAATTTCATGGGTTCTGTATTATTTACATCCATGGTACTTTTGACCGTTTATCATATTTGCTTACTGGTTTTTATTCTCCTCTTTTGCACTAGTCGGAAAGCTTGTAGCGCAGGAATGTAAGCATCATTATTTCAATGGCGCGGACGACTGAGGTTTGCTCCCAATCGTAACTTCTCTGGTAACGACAACTCTTGTCGACTCTAGCGAGGCCAAGAAAAAGAAAATCTTCTACCGATCCGCATGCGGGTGTGTGGATTGGTGGCACGTGTCGATGTGTAGAGATGTGATCATTGCGGTGATAGGTGGGGGTGATAATGTTTGTGTGCTAACCGAAATATGTTTCATACCTTAGCCTGTTGTCTGAGCAGTTCAGATAGCGAATGTTGCGGCATTAAGCATGTTCACGTTTAAAGTTGAAAAACGACGATGAAGCTAGTTCGTGTCCCGTGAGGAACCATCTTTCCCCGGCATTAAGAAGTTGAATGGCGGAGAGCCATAGTTTCCGAAGGTTTATGTTTCTACTTTTATTAAAGAGGAGGGTGAGAAGTTGAAGCTTTCCAAGAGGTGAAACACTTGATTTCGAGATCTGGAACGGATATATTCAAATGACGTTCCTTGCCATTACGGTTGAACTTCAAAAGACAATGGACCAATTACTCCGCATCCTGACTGGGTCACCGCTGCTATGTCGGGGGCTTGTCCAAATGGGATTGGGACCAGAATTTGTGTCCTCCGTTTGGATTTTGGTTCATTGAAAAATGCGAGAACTATTCGAGCATTATTTCTATGGCCAGAGCCGACCCTCGCAGAAGGGTAAACATCGTAATCGTGAACATTCGTGTATGGGGTGGTATGCGGCAACTTCCACCGGGGATAGAGCCTAATAATAGGATGGGATGGATGGTGAACCCCTCCAGGAGTATGTCCTCTTTTGTATTATGTAGGAAACCCTGGAGGATGGGGTAAAGTAATGATTTCAAGGGCCTCTCCCGCGGTGAATTTCCATATCAAATCCTACCCAAACGAGAGATTCTTACTTAGTCGGGTGGATGGGGGAGCCAGGAATGCCAAAAAATTAAGGATCAACACATATAACCCCGTTTTTCATTAGGCGAAAGAGCAGGATCGAAAAGTGTCCTTATTGATTGTTGGTTAGATCTCACACGCAAGATTTGTTCGGATGCGGCCTCAATTCAGAGATATTCAGTATAAAAGGATTTTTCGCGCGTATTTTCTCAGTTAACATTGGGTCTTGTTGAGCACTTTCCAGAAAGATAACTGGGAAAAGTCGACAAAAAATGAACTTTTGGCCGTGAGTGCCCCCGTCTGGGGCGGCTCCAGGGGGGGCTTTTCTTGGCCGAAGGGGCACCCCGTTGGCCTGGGGGATGGGACTTCCCGGTGGGGGGGTTTCAGTTCGCCTTCCGGGGCCGCTTTCCGCCGGATGACTGTGGGGCGTTGCTTTTTTTGGTTTTTGGGGCACGGGGGGGGCCGGTCCCTGGGATGTACCGAAAGAGGCACTACGGTTTATGTAGGAATTTGGGGTGTGGTGCAATTCAAGTTGCCTTCCCTCCTGGTTGAGTAAGTTACTGTGCCCAAGCAATCATCCGATCCAGATGAGGGAACAGTGTACGTGTATTGCGTGGGCTCCTTCCTTTGGATGTAATGCGCTCGACCACAGTCTGAAACCCAGGAGGGTTCCTGGCATGGATCTGTGGAGAGTTCCCCAAAAAGAAAATATCCATTGACGATTATCTGTAGCTTAATCAAAAATGATAAGAGCCGCTAGGCGGTGAGTGTTTATTTACGAACCGAATTTTTGGTGATTACTTTTTACCTCACACCTAAGGGCTAAGCGCATGACCAGGGGTGGTCAATCCGGTGAGTTGTGTGATCCAAGGTGTGTACTCCAGTGTATATACTCCTTTTTGTGTCCCCGGAGAAAAAAATTTCGGCGGAGGAGGCTCTCCTTTTTTTCAACACAATCGCCATTTTTTTTGGCTCTGAAGATTTTGTCCAGACCTGGAGAAGGGGGCCCTTCAAATTGCCAATGTAATAGGTTTAAAAGAAAATCGAGGTGCGTGCCGAAATAGAAAGGCACCTCGCCCAGGGGGAGGGCCACAGTGAATCGGAGATCATGAGAGAAAACTTTGTAACGAGCTTAAAAAAGGACTGTTCCCTATCGGGTAATTCGCAGATTTTATGAGATTTGATGTCGAGGGTGAGAACTCGTGAGACGCACCAACCTATGATCGGATGAAAGAGTAGGAGGCAATGATGAAAAATCAATTCTCACCGCATCTATTTTGGAGGTTCAATGACCCTTGATGACTGGATTATCAGGAGTACTTTTCGTATCAGAATGATGGAAAGATCTGTCTCTAGTCTCTTTGACATTGTGTGCGATGCTAACGTATTTGTAGTATGGGAGGAGCCATGGTCTGCTACAGCATCAGCATAACACAAGATATATATTCTACATTCAGTTTCTTAATTTCCTTTTCTCTTATCTCATGGCTTCGGCTATCAAAGCTTTTTGGTACATCGCTACCTTGAGTTATGTTCTATGGAAAAAGTTGTTATGTTCGAACAACGTGCGATTAGGCGAGCTTAGAGCTGAGTTTAAAGAAGTGGAGCCTTTGATAGAAATGCCTACTTAATGAGAATTTTGATTCTCAATTGCATTATTTCACTTTGCTGATGCTTCCCCTGCGCTCCAATGATCCACAAGCCTTCGGCATTACGGCGAGAAGCTTGCAAATTTGCTTGGTTTGCAAAGTACAATTGAGAAGTTGAACGCCTCCTGTGGGGGTTTTAGGCTGAGAGCTCCTCGAGTTACGATGATGCAGTTCAACAAAGCTCTGCAAAAGTTTGTTATTTCGGGTGCTGTATTTATTTTCCCCGACTTTCGTCGGAAAGGTTGTTTATTCCAGAAGGAACAAAGTTTATACAACTCAAAAGCGACGCTGATTACATCAGAGATTACCACGCGTTTCGCTGGAGCAGGCAAACCCAATCAAACTGGTTTATCTAAAGCATAAGCGGAGTGGAAATGGTGCGCTTGATTTGGTTGCTAGTCCAAGCATGTAGAGCGATTTGATCGTTTTGGAGTGTAGCGGCGTTCCCATGCGAGGCTAGTGAGTCAGGGACTACGCAAACTGCTCAAAAAGTGTGGAAATTCTTGAGCATGTGCATGGAGTCTGGATATGCAGATCAAAATGCTCTAAAATGAAAGTCTACATAAGCAACAGCTGCGCTAAGAATATATTCGGGCAATGACTATAGTTTGAAATCTTGGTAAGTCTTTATCGAGACTTATATTTTTCGATGATCATAACGTGGTATTCTAGCGATGTGTGAGAAACTGGAAAGTCAATTTTTATGTTATGTCACTCTGTGTTGTTTGGGGGCCCCTGGCTCAAGATTTGAACAAGAAAGAATTACCGACGCACCGCATACTGAAAAAGTTTTTGAAAAATTTATTCCAATTAAGGGTATCTCGCAATAGCACTGATATTAATACGCCCAGTGATAGTGGTTCAAGTAAGGACAAGACTGGAGAGTAATTCACTTAAGAAGTGGAAAGAGAGTAAGTCAAAGCGAGTCGAGTGGGGGTGTGGGTAGGGATTCTAATTCCTTTTTAGCACCTCTCCGAAGGAAATGGCGAGTCAGAATGCCGTGGGCGAGGCATTTTCTAGTTAATCTGGAGGAAAATCGAGAAATGAAGACCCAGTGGCGGGGTGGACTCTATCTGTGTGGTGCATGTCTGCGTGGTCGAGAGTCGAGGGCGCGGAAAGATGAAGTGACTTCTGCGCTTGGTGAAAAACAATTTTCGGGCATATGGCTGGAAGTATTTGAGAGTTGATCTGATCTTGTTGCGCTGCCGCAAATCGTGGCTGAGCCTGCTCGTCCCCACACAAAAAATACAGTGGATTCATGTGATCTTGGGCCTGGTCTACTGTGCCAAATAGTTGTGATTAACGGAGCGTACAAGAAGATCACTAGCGTAGCAGGTACAGTGGTTGCGCTGGATCATATATCTAGTGATGAAGGTGGATGGAGGTTACATCGGAGGAAGTTCTTGAGTGATTTCATCCAGGGATGAAATGGAGCCTAGAATCGATCCCAACGAATGAACTATATGAAAGAATTTGGGTTGGACGGCTTACCATGAGTGCTAGAGTCCATGATATTATCAAAAGCCTTTTCCAAAGGCGATGAGTGAATGGGCTACTTCGTACCGGTTCTATCACCGAACATAAATCATACGTATTGCTAGTGGTGCTGTTATTGATAATTCATCCAGGTATTTTGTAAAAAATACTACTGTTCAACTATAATA
>Ga0163217_1002167_pt1 | contig 13909 bp, 7 predicted proteins | sample SynspAceP_FD_185933 | JGI IMG/M metagenome (GOLD analysis project Ga0163217, IMG submission 185933) | Saline lake microbial communities from Ace Lake in Antarctica - Synechococcus sp. Ace-P (PacBio error correction) | ecosystem: Environmental > Aquatic > Non-marine Saline and Alkaline > Saline ... | reverse complement strand
TATCTTAAAACAAAGACGTAGGGATAACTTATGAATACGTGGTTTGCGATCGTATTAAACGAATAGACAAGGATGTAATCTTTGGTAGATTTCTGTAGGTTTTCTCCATCCAGGTAAATCTATTGAAACAACCCATTGATGGGGGAATTTCAACAGCAAAAAACGCTATGCATGAGATGTCGTAAATACCTTGAGAAAAAATGAATTCGTAACCGTAAGACGTCGAGGTAGGATATTCGCGCTGCTTGTGGACAATTGGCAAATAAATCCTAGATAACCCTGCCAATAGGGTTATAGGTAACAGAGGTGTTTCCAAACACAAATCGCTTAGAATCCTTATATATTACGGTTACATTACCGCTGTTGGCTGTAATTACTTGTTTTTTACCTTATTTTACGCAACAGAACAAGCCAACCAAAACAGCCTTAATTTATCCCTTGAAAATTGTATCCCAAATTAAAGGAACCCGATTAATCAGGAAATGGAAACTTTTTTTGAAAAAAAGTTTTATGATCCATGTCCTTCCAAGGTTGCCCTATTAATAGGCTTACTTACTATACTCGTTAATCGAAATGGAAGCAAATTCGGCCGATGTTCGTTTCTTCACTAAACTTTTGACAAACGGCCGAGATCAATTGAAAGGACGTAGAGGGCATCCGTATAGAATTATCCATACCGCAACTGGGTCCATTGATAGATGTGTAGATGACAGTAATAAGCGTCTGAGCTTTTCTCTGTAAATATGCTTTATGGAAATTAAAATTGCAGGTTTTAGTGAGGGGTTATTTACTTTCCCAAGGGCTCTCTGTGTCCTAAGATCAATGAGATTTTGATCTTCTTAAGTTATTTCCGTCGCCGGCGTGAATGAGCAGGAGAATACTTGCATCGAGAAAGCCAGCGTCTGAATATAACGAAGAGTGTATTAGAGATTATTAGACAAACGACCCTAATTTGCGGCTTGTTGTAGTTTGGCGCCTTTCGTTAAGCCCGACTTCCACGGATGTGGAGACATTTAGGAAATTTGGGAACTAATTGGGATGGCTTTTCAAATTTAAGGATGATTGTCGGACTACGAGGAGGAAAGATTGCGCAAAACCTACAGGATCGATATGTAGGAAACAAAAAATGACCTGCGTTATTTTCGTCTCGAATAAAGTTCAAAAATGCTGAAAAAAAAGTGGCTTGATATTCATTAAGAATCCCAACAAGGATAAAGCGGGTAAAGGAGTATCGATTTCGTAAAAGGACGGTGGTCATTGAATATGCCGTAAAAAGATGCTCGCCGATATAAAAGAACAGGCGCTTGGGCCTTAGTGGGAACTTACCAAATCGAATTTAGGAGTTCACTGAACTATGGTAAACTATGTGTGGATCGAAAAGTAAATTTTCCCACTTAAATCAATTTACTCTTCACTTTATTTTAATTTCTTCAGAAAATTATATCCTTAAAATGGAGAGTCTTCGTAGGCAAACAGCTTTATCGCAACAATAGAGACTCCCGGGATAGGAAATCCTTAGAAATGGAAATTAGTTGTACTTGTTTACGCCAGTAAGGCACCCTTGTTATTGCAATTAGGACAATAATCGATTGATTGATTCGAAGTTGTCTTCCGAATTGTTCCCTAAAATATAAACTTGTTGGTAAGGCTGTTCTTTTATGCTATCTAGAGAAATTGGCCAGATAGGTTTTAATTTTAAACTTTATATATGGAGCCTCTTTCTTTTTTGCCATGTGAATGTAGTATCTTTAGCCTCCTAACAACGAAAGAAAAACTTGATTACAAAATCGAACATCAGACAAAGATATGAGCGGCCCCCGCTTGGAGAGTAATCGGAGATTTGTTCATATTAAAAGAAATCTGGCACCAATTTCAAAGGGTTTAAGGAATACTCGACTTCGATGAACCAGGCCCATTTTATGATTCTCCCGGTTTAAACAGATAGGGCAAGGACTTTTTTAGTAGCGGAAGGGGTAGGCGAATGTTGTAGCCTTTCTATGGAAGATGAACATTTTTCCTATTCCAGGGCTATAAATATTGCCAGGAAATACAAATATTGAAAATTAGGGAAACAGGAGCAGAGCAACGGAAGAAAAGGAGCAACCAATGAACGCAGAGAGTATGTATTTGTTTTCCGATTTGCAGCCCAAAATATTTTCCGAGTTTTGTGGGAAAAGGAACGGCAAGCTATTGTTTAGCTATTTAAGGACACGTGGGTTTACGGAGTTGATACCATTAAGAGTGATCTGGGCTATTGTCTGGATCAGTGGGACGATTTACCAAACGGCCCTTTCCAGGGATATAATTAAACTATCTGGGAAAAAACGGGGCGCTTTCTTTGGTAAAAGGAAGTCTGTAATCCCGAACAGAATAGGACCTTTTGACGCCGTTTTAAAGGGGTGTATGTTTCCATACACGGTATGAGTGGAAGGGTTTGGGTTTTGGAGGTCGGATTTTAACAAAGACAAAAAGGCTGCCAAATACTAGAAATTCACTGGAAGTGATAATATCCATAAAGCAAGGTGCTGTATGGTATTTACCTGCAAAGCAGGCCAATTAGCCAAAGAGTAATTGTTATTTGGTAGAGGATTATACGATGTTATACAGATGATTCAACGTGTGATTCACAATGTTGGTAGTTTAGTGGACGCCTTGATTCGGATCAGATAAGATTAGATTAATAGGCTTACAAAGAATATTACCGGCTTGTCTTGGATGCGATGTGCTGGACTTGCGGGCATCTAAGGGATAGATTATTTTGGAGAGGGATGAATGTGAAAATCTGGTACTTCCAGAAGGAGAGGACCAGATAGTTTTTCCAAGAGACAAGACTATTGAGGAATAGTAGTGCTTATCTTCAGGAGAATTCGAAGTTTTATTAATTTAAGCTTCCTATTGTAGAGGAAGCTGCAAAACGATCTCTATAAAAGAGGGATACAGGTAAGGTATGTGTAATAGGATCTCGAAGATTCCAGATCGATCAAAGGAAAATCTATATTAAGAGTGCGTCAAATCATGAATATTTCTGGGCGGTTTTGATTAATCGTTGCACAAATAGGGAAAAAGGACGTTGATGCAATAAAACGGTAAGAGGGGCAACAGGCTATTATGATAGTTAAGAATAACCCTTCGGAAGAAAGGTGGATGTTCAATATGAAACGAACGTAGATTAAGAGATGTTGTTGCTTTTTACGCGACCAGATCAGAAGAAGTTCGAGGATTTGCTATTAAGAAATGAAAGGGCGACTTTGGAACTGAGCCGAATCCTTGAAGATACCAAGCGTGTCATGAAAAGATTTATTTGGATCTCCCAGATGATGAAATTGACACTGTGGCAACGACAGTTCAGGAATAATCTATTAAAATAAGGAAGGACTTAAATGAGAAGGAAAATTTTTCCAATTACCACTTATTGCCAGTTTGGACCAAGGAATTGGGCGTCGGAAGATATCTTCCCATTTTACTGGAAGAAGGAATTATGCTTTGATCATGAACGTTCGTAAGGACATATTATCCAAAATAACAAGGTAGGAATTTCCAGCTGGTAGCGAACTATTTTACGCTGAGGTTGTTATTGATAAAGAAGAATGGATCTTCAGGAGAATACTTTAAATTAATGAAGGATATGGAGCAGTTGGAAGCAGATTATGATTATATTCAGCTAATGTGTTCTGTTAAACAACAAACTTGAACGGGTTCTTATCAGAAATTCAGCTCTGACGCCGTAAAAGACCGCTCTTATTTTTTAAGGATTGACGGTCGTTGTTTTAATATTATGGTTACGGTGGCTAATACCAGTTCAATGCCTTGGCTTGCTGTAATAAATCCACTAATTGTCTCTTTCATTTTACGATTAAACGCGCTTTGGTAGGTCTAACCGTTTTTTCTTTCAAGTCAATCCTTGGGCACTTCCTTGTTGGTTTTTCACTGGCAGCAGTTTTAAGGCCTCGACTTCCTGTAGAAAGTTTCTAAAGAATCTTCTTGGTTTTTGTGTTCCTTCATCAAAGCAAGGCGTTGGTGCAAGTTTCGTTTGTGGTAACATATTGCCTTCGCTAGACTTATCTTATGGCACTTATAATATAATCTATCTTCCCGAAGTTTTGATAAGTAGGCCAAGGCTCCAGCTCGTATGGTTGCTTAATGCATAACATTTTCAGACTGACCACTAATAGATCACACCCTCTATATCTGCGGTACTGCTTTTTATTTTCTAAGCTTGCATTCCATTAATTTTCAGGAATTCCATTTCCAAGAGATAACGCCGGGTGTAGATTTCAGACTTATTTAATCAATTCTGTGTAGTAGCTGCTCGGCAATAACTTCAATATCTGAAAACAGCTTCCAGTACTTGTGTTACACCATCCGGCACTATAGGTGGCATTATCGAGCAATTAAAAAATTTTGTCATTTAGGTATTATTTTTCTAGATTTCAACTCAATATTCATGTCCACAAATACTGCACGCAAAGTAGGGTTAAAATATTTCTAACTTCGATAGCAAGCTTCATTTTTTATTCAAGATCAAAATTTATGCATGTTTTTTTCGATTTAATCATTGGTTTCTTAGTTGGTTCATTTTAACGGAATTTGGATTCACCAACGGATTTGCGGGGAATCATCTTTGTTTGTCTTGACGCGGTTAAATTTTTGATAATCTGAAAAACCTCTTTGCTATTAGAAAAAAATCTGTATCACTTTTTTCCTTTCTTCCTCCATTTGCAGTGGGCCATTTCCAACTCCGATAGGTGCTCCTATATGATCTTCGTCTGTCCTGTCATCGCCCCATAACTCCTGTCTGTAGGTGCTTTTTATGTCGTTCAGTTATGCCAAGGACTTTTGCTTTTATAGTCGGTTTTTAACAATCAGCGTAGGCTCAGGTTCTTACACCGCCATCTCCATATTTAGTGTAGAACCCTTACACCAAATCTTCCACCTTATTACATGTTTCTGCTACAATAGTTTATTCAATGCAGCAAAGTAATATTAAGTCGTCATTCCTTAATCGTGCTCGTTGGTGTGCGCCAAGGACATAAAATCATCTTCTTCTTTTAAATTGGTAAAGGCATTTTACCAAGCTATTAAAAGTAGGTGTTAGATTAACAGTGTGTCTGTCTACTTTGGTATATTGTTTTTCAGCCATTAATATGGTGGATGCACGGTTACTTGGTTGTCTGCATGATGTATGGGCATCTTCCAGACACAAGTTTAGGGCCCGTTTTGGCACATAGGTAGGTAACCGCAGAATCTATGCTCCCGAAATTCTATTGTAAATCATTTATATTTGTTTTGGTGGCATATCCTTCACCAGTCCGTATAGTAGTCTAACTCGTCGTGCCATTGACAATTTATAAGTTTTAAAAACTTAACTTTGGATGTAAAATAAAGCCTAGAATTTTAGAATTTAAACATTAACCATTACTTTAGCATGCGAAGGCCAATTCCTTATTTTTCGTTCCAATTTTTATTTTTTTCAGTTTGTAGTGCGGAATAAATGGGCGATGAGATAGCCCAAAATAAAGTAGTGTGAGGTTTTAGGTTGCGATAGGGATTTGCCAAGCAAAGTGTGGATTTCCTTTTGAAAAAAAATTACCAATTCTTTTCCCTGTCAATTGATTCGGATAGCATATGATTGAAAATTACAGATACTTTGCCCTCAGCAGGTTTCTTGATGAGGTTGGATTCCTATCCCAACTTTGATAACAAAACAAGAGGATCTATTGTATTGTTTCAAGTTTATTGTAAAGTATTATTTCAAAATATAATTGTCCCTAAAGTGGTTTTACAGTGACTTCCATTGTGGATTTATAACATGGATAATTTAAACGGTAGTGTGCTTCTTATCGGTTCTTGATAATTATATTTGGGCAATCCCACAAGTTTTATTCAAGTATTTCCAAACTATATTGCAGATAATGTGGATGAGAATAATTTTGACCCGTGGATGTAGCCAGTGCGTTTTTTTGGCCCCAAAAACTGTTGGGTAGCCCTTTTCCTCGACGCACGCCTCTCTTTTTAGCGACAACTGTATTTTTATGGCAAGACGCTGTACCTATGAAAAAGCTGATGCCTCAGTTCCGAATGCATTACAATGGTTCATGAATTCTGAAGATTGGAATGGCCAATGCCAACGAGGAAAGATTTGCTGTTATTTTATTAGAACGTCAATATTACTTACGAAGTACCTAATAGATTGGGAACCACGATTTTGTGAATCCAGCACCTTTTCGAAATTTGAATTGGACTTGATAACGAGGTGCGCGGTAAAATAGGGAGGTATTATAGTTGGCAAAATAGTAAGGGCATTCAATGAATAATATAAGAATTTCATTTACAGGATATGTGACCCGTACCGAAGAAGAACTTTTTAAAAGAAGATCGGAATATACCTAGAAGCGCGTAAAGATAACAAATCCAAAAGCAAAATAATGGCAAAATTACATACACAGGAAATTACGTTAGAGTTGGGATGGTATGGACCATAGGGGTTCCTCAGGAAATTATCGTGGCTCCGCTCAAATGTGGTATAGATAATGAAAATGCAAGGCATGTTATTGTCCGTGTGGATAGTGAAAACAGAATCCTTGAAATGACTTATGGACCAGGAATATGCCCGTGGATCGAATGAAATCTTTTTTCACCAAAACTTTAGTTTTTTGTCCGAACATTTTTGGAAAGGCAACCAGATGAAAAAATGCGCGACACCATGAAGGATTTTTCGCGTTATTTTGTGCTAAAAATTGTAGTTAAAAAATAGTTGCTTTTTAAATACTGTTTGTCCTCTTGGGCTTGCTACTTTGGAATTTCATTAAAGTTAATCTCATCGTTTATCGACCTAAGCACGCAATAAGCAAATTTTTAGTTATGGTATTGGATAGTACCCCCTCTAGAACAGCTTGTTTATATGTATATATGCCAATTCCGGCGCGGGTAATGCATGCTGGGGGTAGGCCATAAATTTAGTCCTAGCTCCTAACGATTGTCAATTATGCAGCGATACCTTTGGTGTTTTTTTGCTTGAAAATAAATGGCAAAGATCAGACAAATTCGGTTGGCTTGGAATTGAATTTCTTTCATTTGGATGGTTTAAGGAACGCTACTCAAATTGCAAATCATAGTAAGCACGCCTTTCAAAGTGTTTATTTCAAAAAGCGGGCTGGTTAGAGTTCTTAATAAAGATGGATTAAATAACCATGAAGAATCAAGAAGCTTATATTGGGGATATTTGGGAAAATATACCCAAAAACTCAGGTGTAATTAGAGGCGATCTAATCGTTTTCTTTAAAAAAATGGTGTTTAATTTCTCAATATAACCTAACCATTCTTCTTGGATACCGCTAGTGGAGGACGTAACAAAATAATTGGGTGCTTTTCCCAGACTCATTCCAGTAGTTGTTTATATGTCGTCACATAACGTGATTTTCCAATCGCTTTGGCCCTCAATTTATCCGCTTTGGTTGAAATCATGCAAAAATGGATTTTTCTGGTTTTCTCCATACCATTCCAGAAATTCCAAATTACTTTTTTTGGTTCAGTGTCTAATATCCGATCAAACAAAGCACTACCATATTGCGTCGCTCATAAGTAGTCGGTAATATAATTTTGGAGTTTTTTTGTTCTTTTTTGGAAATACACGGCATTATCCATATCCGGGTTAAATCTACCAAACAATTTAATACGTAATTTTTTTTTTATGATTTATGACTGAGTCTTTCGGGCCGTCCAGATGTTTTGGCCAATCCTTTCCTTTGCAAGCATATTTGATCAAGAAGATTTTCCAATTGAAACGCCCTATAAAAAGCGTATTGCGGCAATTGCTTTGGGCAATTGATTACGTTGTAATGCTCATGACAAGTTCGGCCGGACTTATTTTCACTTGTTGCGATTAAAGATATTATTAGTCTTGACTCCGATTGATAATTTCGTTTCTTGCCAAGCGTAAGGACGTTGTTACTTCTAGGGAGTGTCCATTCATTGGTGCAGTGTCCGCCTTATCGATCCAATGAAATCGAAATCGGCAGAAGGCATGAAATTCCTCGGCACATTTGAGGGGTACACTATCGTTTTGCCCCATATTATGCAAAGTGGGTTCAGCATGTGTGTAATCTTTGGAATATTGTGCAATGGCCTTTTTGCTATTAGATAAATGTTTTTAACCCATTTTAATCGGCTCATTTACGTTAGCAAAACTTTCGTCAACAATTTCTTTGTGGCTATTTCCGGATCGGTAAAAAACACATCTTGTGCTTTTTTCTTTATAAATTCTAATCACCACGCTTGGGTAACCGTCACCATACACTTTGTATGCCGAAACCTGTTATAACACGGCTTAACCATTTTTGGATTTAATTTGATGTGTAAGAAGACCATAGGCCCCCAGGATTACCAAAAGAATTACATTTTCTAGTCGTTATGTGCGACTATAAGACCTTTGCATTTGCAAACTCTTGTACGTTATCCTTGAGCATGGCATATCATAAATTCGGAAGTTTCGAGTTACATACACTTATTACCCTTAGGCGGAATGATTCATAACCCATGGCAAATTACTCATCCGCCCATGAGGCCGTGCATATTATAATAGGTGTTCCTTCACCCATTTCACTGCTAGCGGTATTTTCCCCTCTTTAATATCTTTTTTCATTAGGATGGTTCTGGTCTTAGTTTGACAAATATGGCTTTCATGTTACAAGTATAGCCAATGTTTTGGAAAGGCAATAAATAATTGACATTTTTATTTGTTAAAAATTTTTGTGGAATCCTCCTAAGGTTTTTTGGTAGGCATTTTGAGTGTATTTGTCGATAAGTATGCTTTTAATTAAACAAGTGGTATTTGGTGGTAAAATGTGGTAATATTTTATATATTTTGAGTTATTTAAATTCAAAACCAGCTTTTACTTTAAGTGCATAAATTTATTGGACATAGATTGTAAAGGGATCTAAAGGGAAGGGGTAATGCTTCTGTGGCGCTTAAAGAATCAGATGTCCACCAGTTATTAATATGGTTTTGTTGTAAAGCGTTTCGGGCTTTTTTCAACCTTGTTTAGTTGTATCATGCGAGGGATTGCTGATGGAGGAGAATGAACAAGGAAACAATTTAAGAAAAAACAACGATTTATAGAGATTTTTGCGAGTAAGGTAGTGGACTAGATGCCACGATGGTTGTTGGATTTCCAAAAATTTGGTAGATGTGGCAGATGCTAAGAAGTAGGCTTGAGTTCTGCAATCAAATATTATTGAGATCTGGCGATAGGATAGTTATGAAGTATTGAGGCACGGCGTGGACTTTGCAAGTTTGGCAGAAGAAGTAATGGAGACGCGATGTGACAATCCATAATCCAGTTTGTTGAAAGTCGTTGTGGACTCTATAGCCGATCGAGTTTATCGTGGACGTGACTTTTGGAGGTGGGGACATTCTAGGGAGATATGAAAAGGTTGGGGAAGAGAAGATGTGCATTTGTCAGGCTTGAATATGATTGCAAAATGTTATTGATGATGGCGCTTTCAGTTGATTAATGAACTTAGTATGTTAAAGCGTTTTGGAATTTATTGGAGTAAAGAAAGTAGATTCGATTTTGCGATTTTGGCAGGTCACTCGCATCATTTGATAAGGCGGAAAGAGGTTTTCACTCGTTTTGGATGCAGTCTAGATTAGCGCATGAGCAAGAAAAATCAGATTTTCAGCTTTTGACGTGGTAATGTTATGACTTTGACGAGTTGATTCTTTTCCCAGTTATGGTGACCTGAGATGCCAATGCAATGCAAGACCCTGATAGAGGTAGGGGTTGATCCATAAAGACACGATCAATTTTAGAGGCTTGTTGGGGCAATACCTGCCAAGCATAGGAGATAAAAATATTCGGCTCAGATATTCAGCTTAAGGATAGATAGTGAACAGGAGATTTTCAGGGTGATAAAGAGTTTGTTGCAAGTGCCGGAATTGATTGAATGAGCAGGGAGTAGGTTGGAGTGGTTAGTTTAGTTACATTCCTTGGAGGAACAGGCTTGTTAAAGGTTATAGAGCAGGTCGTTTGCAGTTTTGAAAGGGGAGCCGGAAAGGGAATTTTTTGGGGAATATAGAGGTTTCGTAAAAAAGGTTGGGAGGATTGGATGTTCCTTCAAGAGAAGAGATTAGGCGTAATAATAGAGCGAGAGCGCCAACATTGAGAATTGCGAGCAAGCTAAATTAGCGGCGTTATTGTTTGAGAATCATCAAAGAGGTGTTTGTGTTGAGATCACATATAGCTTTGATGATTTTTTTAAGAGTGCATGAGAAAAGGCCATATTAGACATTATTAAAGGAAGGTTTTTGGTGAGTGGAGGGCGCGTCCAAAAACTGGCTGTCTTATTATTTTAACATTTTCTTTTTTGCACAGTAATGAATTGCCAGTCCATTAGACGCCGAGGAAAAAGTCTAAATTAGCGCTCTTGATGAGCAGGTAAGGCAGTTAAGAAGTGGAGTTTGTGGATGTTTCGTTCGGATATGCAGGAGTAAAGTTGTGAATCGACGTGTTGAGGAATCTATGGAGCAGGAATGGATTATTTCCTTCGGAACTCCTCCAAAAAAATAAGTAAAAAAGACACGAGAGAATCGTGGCCGGTAACTGAAAAACATATTGACCAGATTGTAACTGTGTGGCAGGATTGCTATCCTGTTTGCAATGCCGTTTTGGTTTAAAATTGTCAGTACTACAAATGGGTGGAAGGGGACTAAGTTTCGGAAGCTTTCGCCATGGATCGAACGGGTGAAAAATGCTTCACCATTGCACCAAGAGAGCAATCTCTATTCGTGATGACTGCAGTTTTGTTGGCTACTTCGGTTCTAGATATCCCATTCCGTTCTCTGCTACTCTGATATGGAGAAAAAATGATTTCGAGATATTGCATTTAATCGGAAGGCCTTGTCATTCTTTGGCACTAAATACGTCTCATTTCTCTTCACTCGACCCATGGTTATCAGCAAATGTGTTAGGAAAGGCAAAAGCTAATAAGCAATGATATGCTCTGTGAGTAGCCAAGAAATTGGACTATTCGATTACTGTTTGGCCGTAAGACAATTCCACTATTTAACAAAAGGTCGTTCATAAAGCGGGTTTAGACATTTGACAAAAAATTAAGTTTCGTTTGAGCCACCCTTAGGTAAAATCCCTGGATATCAATTATGTTTGAGATAATAACTGGGTAGTGTGTCAGGTGAAGTGTGTTGATGAGACCGAGGCATATTACACTAGAGTTGGGCTTGAGGGGCCTCTTGGTTCTTCAATATTAAGGGGTTGAAGGTAAAAGCTAAACGCAAAAAAGTGTTAGCCAAAGTGACAGTGAAGCAATAGGTTGAGATTAAATATTGTAGAAGCCCCAAGATGTTATGATCTTTGTTTCTACTATAAATATTCATATTACAGCGATATTGCCCATCATTGCTTTATTGGGGAATTGGAAAAGTATATGCGGAACACGGTGTGTAATGTAATGGAAACCCAAGACAGGGGAGGCAGGCTAATCTAATGTCGAACTGGAATGGTAAATATTCGAGCATTAATTATGCATTGTGAGAATCACAATGAGCCGGGGTCTACCTTTTAACTAATGTCCATGGTCGTGCCTTGGAGGATAAAGTAATCGGATACCCAGTACGTTGTAATTGACACAGAAAAAGGCAACTGTATAGGTTTATAACAGGACGTTGGGATTTCTAAACACGGAGGGTTATGTTAAATAACGGCGGCCAAGCAATTTGTTAGTGTTCACCAACTCCGCCTTCGCGTTTAAATTATCATCAATAACTATTAAGACAATTCCGGAGAATTGTGAAACCGTCTAATGAATATGAACCCTTCATAGGAATTGGGTTTGCCGAAAGGGAGAGGGGAATCCCTGTAAGTACGCTATCCCTGGGGATAATGGTTGTCGGAGTTTCTATGGCAGTGGATGTTCACATGTTAATGGGTTTCCCTTAACCCCCTTACAGACCTTAAACGTCTCATTTATCATCTGGTACTATGCAACTGAGCGTATACTTCTCTCGTATTCTCACGTGCTCGTAGGAGATTGGATAGACATTTCTTGAAATTTTGAAAAAGATTCATTATCTTCTATTCTCGCTTCAAGGACAGCAATAAAGTGCCCAGCAATTGCTTAAGAGTTGTGGAGAAAAACGTTATGTACTGGACATGGGCTTTTCGCCTAATTTTCCATGGCGGGAAACAGGAACCACACAGCAAGACTTATGTTTCCAGGATCCAGAAGTAAGAGAGTACATTATCAAACTTTGCGGGCTTACTTTCCTGCGACGATCCATATATTTCTTTTTATTGTGGTAATGATGAGGCCGTAAGACTGTTGGTCTACCTCGGTGAGATGTGTCTGGTACCGTTTTTTAATCCGTTGACTCATAAAATTTTATGCAAGTTCCCTTTGGTAGGATGATGTAAGATGTCCATGATTGCAGGACCAAGGCTTGCACGAAGATTCTTCAAAATATTTTGCGTATTCCAATAAGATTACAATGAAGTGCCTATATGTAGGAGGTTATGGGGATGAGCAGTTTCTATTCTTGAAAAACTTTAGGGATAGAGGTAGAGGTAACAGGAAATGAAAGGTCAAAAGCAATCTTTGCTAAAGGGATTGATTGAAAGTAAATAATAGTTTTGCGTCAATTTCATGAAACGCTAAGGACTATTGTTTGGGTAGCTTTTGCTGTAGTGTTCTATTTCCTTTGTGGTTTTTAACATATTTTTTCGATTCTAGGAGTCGGTAGGGATATGTTTTATGTAGCTTATAAAGGGAGTGTTAGGACGGTCATTCTTTATAATAGCCTTGCTTAGGGGTATCTCTTGTGTGCGAAGAATTCCAAACTTGGCTCATAAATAACTATGTTGAGGTGGACCATTGGCAACGGGCTTTGCGTAATGGCTCAATTTTTGGCAATCTTCCAGTTAAGTCTCTGGGTTAGGGCCAATGTTGGACCCCTAGCGTTGTGTTAATGTTTAAAGTGGTTTAAGTGGCTTATATCCATTAAGGATCATGTAGATGTGAAGATATTCCACACCCATACGATCGGATGCCCTTACAAGCAACAATACTTGCAGTTATGACGATTGCCGTGCTGAGTATTGCTTTATGGAAGGTTGTCCCGGTATCCATCAAAAGAACGATAGATTTGGTGTTGAGTGTATATTCACAATCTGTCCCTGATCTTTAATTATCTAAACTTTTGTCCGCATACGGATGCAAGAAGAGTGTTGTTTGATAGCTATCAAAGAAAGCTTCGCACTCAGCTTAATTGTTAATAAACGGCTGGTATGTTGAATACAGCAGGCAAGAAAATTCGTATGCATTAAAGTCCCTTATGCATCTAAGGCTCAAATATGGAAATCAGTTGTGGCCAATTGTTGAAGTCGATGATAATTGAAGTGTGACCAGAGTTGATACGTTGTATTTTAATGCTTTGATAATATGGTTGGCCATATATGACACAGCGGAAATTATTTAGGTTGGAAAAATTGAACCTTCGCCTCCCTTAGTGATTGAGGAAAATGTGGAGGATAAGTTTCACTATTATATTATCAAAGAAAGAAAAATTACAGTATTGTTGAATATATGCCCTACACGGATGCCTTGAAAAAATGTACTTGATACTATTCAGTACATGGGACTGGAATTTTGAAAAAGTCATCACCGTCGTGGGGAATGTTGGTTGGTTGAACAAGACAAGTTCTTAAGGCGTTCGGTACGAGGTCAGATTCGCTCTCATTTTAAGCAATTAAGTCACCCCTCTGACCGAGCGCCGGAGCCCCGACGATTATTACTCGAGAATGGAAGCTGGTGCTATGAACCACAAAATGAGTAAAAATGGTCTATTTGGGGAAGCAGGAAAACAGCCAGTTAAAACGGCCAGGTCAATGGCGGCGGA
>Ga0163217_1016193_pt1 | contig 13910 bp, 12 predicted proteins | sample SynspAceP_FD_185933 | JGI IMG/M metagenome (GOLD analysis project Ga0163217, IMG submission 185933) | Saline lake microbial communities from Ace Lake in Antarctica - Synechococcus sp. Ace-P (PacBio error correction) | ecosystem: Environmental > Aquatic > Non-marine Saline and Alkaline > Saline ... | reverse complement strand
CCCTTACTTGTCTCGGCGTGCGAGCGACTGCAGTTTGAATGCGTCATCCTTTCCGGCGGCGATTGGCTTTCGTTTTGGCGGCGAGTTCTCTTTGCGAAGGCCAATCAGCTCGGGCATTTGAAGCGTATTGCTCGCTCGAAGGCCGTTGACTGCAACCGAGACGAAAAGTAGAGGCTCACCACGAAGGTGGCAAATTCGAAGTCGAATATCGAAGGCCTGCGCGTCACTCCATGAGTGTTTTTGGATTGGTAAAAGGAAGCACCCTTGCTTTCGAGCAAAAACAGACCATCACCCGCCTCTGAGGGGAAAAGCGAGGAACAATCCGAAGAGGTCGGAAAACCAGTTGTGCGGCAATCATGCGCCCTCGCAACGCCTCCAGGCAAAGTTCATCCCTGGGGTTGACGCCCCTGGCTAAGTGCGCCGTGCCTTATCGGCACTCAGAAAATTGCGTACACTCGGAATCTAATTCCGTCTCGCTCCAATCAATACGCACTGGCATCATGAACTCACTAGCAAAACCGATTTCGAAACGTCGGTCGGAATTGAAGGCACGGGTACTCGGAAGGCGTGCTCGATTTTTGTGGCCGCAATGACACCTGATCGTCGGCGGATTGCCGGCGTGCAACCGGCGGGTCATCGTTTTCAAAATCAGGACTATTGATTGGCCTTTTTCGATTGCGATCTGGTTACCGTTATTGCAATTCTTGCTGCTGCGTTGTTTTCGCGGAACTGATTCGATTGCAAAAACGAATCGCAGGGCTGGAGTATTCCGGTCGGATTTCCGGTTCGTATGAGGACACGGTTTCCACGTGCGCTTCCTTGCGGATCGATGCTGCACTCGGACGTTTTGCTGCGCGGGATGTGGCGCCGCGGATTTGCGGCCTGAAATCGATGAGATCAGATTGAGGATTTGAAATCGGTCGTCTCCTTTAGTCCATTCGGGTTAACCGGCGTTTCCGCGATCGATTAAGGGTCTTGCGGAATCTGTGGTAACAAAAATGCGGCTTTCCTGCGATTGAATCCGCCTATGTCACTCTGTTTTCACCAAGGCAGGGAGGCCGCTTCCAATGCATTTCGCGAAATTTAAACTCCACTGCCCAAAAGACCACTTTGGTATCTGAGCCAGACCGTTGCGGTTCGCCAGGCAGTGCAACGCTATTGATGAATTGCTGCTCAATTTCAAGTTTGGATGGCGTTCCGCCAGGTCCTCACGTTGATACCGTGGCTAACGCCAAACGGGCTAGGTAGACCGAAACACTTCCCCGAATCTGCATAGCGGGCGCCGAAGTACTTCTTCAGTTTACTTCATTGATACGATTTCGTTGACATACCGGACAATCGATGTTAAAAAAACTTCGATGAGCGTCTACACGCCGTCTCCTCGGAAATCGCTTCACCAAAGGCGAGGCAACCTTTTAGATTGCGTATGGCCCCCGGTTCGATCGGGAGTGTCGTTGCGTAATTTCTTCAATTCTGACACGTCGCGTTTCTCTTCCGCAGTTGGCACGGATGCACTTTGGATCCGACGACGCCGATTCGACCGGGGACGGTTTCGTTGCGATTCCCAAGAGGCCAGGCGGTCCTCCCGTCGGATGACCCATGATAGCGATTCTCGAATAAATTCGTCGTTGTTTTTCGCGGTCACGAACGCTCGGCCAACACAAACCGGAATACACTCGAACGAAGCAACGAGCCGGACGATTCGCTCCGCAGTCGATGAAACGCTTGAAAACGCAGTTGCAGCGACCGCTGCCGGGCATCGAATAGCCGATTGCCGCAAACCGATCGTTTACCAAACCGCCTCGGCAAGGTCGGCAGGGAGGGTGCGCGGGGCGTCGTCGAAAAGGTCTCGATCCACCAACTTCGAACGCCAAGTCGCGGTTGATGCGATATTGACCGAGATCGAGGGCTCACGAACAGGATTCGACAACGTTCTGCACGAGGCCAAAGTCACCAGCCACATTGGCCAACATCCGGCATCTGTTCCGGTTTCACGAGTTAGGCAACCAACCAGGACGCTTCTATGTGATGAAGCTTGTCTCGAAGGGTATCACGTTCGAGCAATTTCAGTCGTACAACACCTTATCTGCGACCCATGGGCCACGGGAACCGGACTCGTTTTCAATTTCGGCAATCGCTCGAACCGTGTGCTGCAACGGTTCGTGGATATGGCAACGCCGTTCGCGTTGATGCCCCACCAACATGGCCGTCATTCATCGGTGACCTCAAACCATCCAATGTGATGATCAGCCGATTTTCGGTTGGAAAAACCGTCGTGCTGGATTGGTGGGCTCGCCCAATCCGCGATCGAACGCTCTACCGGGAATCCAACCGTTTCGACAATCAGCATGCGACGTCAACGCACGTCTTCTCCGTTACTCGAGCCGACGGACGTCGTCGGCACGCCGGGCGTACATGTCACCCGAACAGGCCGCTGGAGATACGCCAACCTGCTTCCCACGTCCGACATCTACGCACTCGCATTCATCCTCTACAAGATTCGTGGCGGCCGTCATCCGTACCAAGGTTTACCCATCGACGAGGTACTTGAATCGGAGCGAACGGCGGTTCGTACCCAGATCTCCGAACCGTACCAACGTCGGACCCCGGCGGCCTTTGATCAGCGACGATCATACGAAAGGCGACCGCAATCAAAAGCCCAAAACGAGGGCGTTACAAACACCGCCGAACAACTCGTCAACGACATCCGCCGATTCATTGCCGGTTATCCGTTTTCGGTTCATCGCGAAAATGCGGTCCAAACCGCGGCGCTCAGGTGGTGTCGCCACCATCAAGGAATCACCGCCGCCGTTTCCGCAAGGCCGTCGTCTTGCTGTTGATCGCCTCGGTGGGATTTGGCGTATCATCAAACTGGCTCACCGAGACGAACTAAATACGCACGGAATTGAACTCAACGCGCTCCAATCGACAAAAACATCGCAAGCTCAGTGAAAGCACCGAGACACGACGGATAACTGGTTGGTCGAATCAAGTTGTTCGTTTGAAGTTCTATCCGGGCATGTAAACGGCTCTTTGCGTGCGTGAGCTACTTGAGCGCAAGAAACAATACGGAACTAATTGCGAAAACAAAAGCCATGACACCACGGGGCAATCGGATTTTTGGTACTTTTCACTAAAAACAGGAAAACCGCATCCGGATTCGAACGCGACTCAACAGATCCAAACGCTCGCGCGCTTTGACAATCCAAACCGCCACTCGGTTTAGGGCGACCTCTGCGCTGACAGAAACCCGGACGAAGCAGCTCGACACTACGAGACCGCCGAGCGATTGTTGCGAGATCATACGCCGCTCAAACCAAATCGCCACCGTGCTCACGGTTTTTCCAGAACCGCTTCCATTGACACGGACCCACTCCCGGTTTCGCTTTTCAACGTTTGATTTTAGAATCGAATCCACACGTTGATTCCGGGGCAGTATTGCCTGCAAGTCTTCCCGCGCGGTGTGTCACCACACGACGTTTCGTTCGCCCGAGGATTCCATCGCAACGGCGCGACAGATGGTTGTGCGTCATATTCAAACGGCGTGAAACACCAATCAACCGGTCCACCTTGAAATTTGAAATCCTGCGTCCGCCGCGCCGCCTTCCTCTTTGGTGCGTTTAGAATGACGGTGGTTGCGAAGAGGATACGGAGTGAATTTGACGAAGCCATATCGAACGTCGCCGATTGGCTGGCATTCGGCGAGTGACGCGCGTGAGCGATCGTCAGACTCTCCGAAACGAGATAGCCAAACGAATCCACTGTCATACGTTTGATCCAGACTTTCAGGGACAACCAGAGGCGCCGCGAAGACAATATGGACGAATAATTTAGATAACAGAAAAGAATCATATCGACGCATGGACCAGACGCCAAGCCCACGAGCGAATATGACATAAAAACCACGATCGCTAATAGACCCAAACGACAGAAACAATTTTGCAAAAGGAGACAATGCGGGAGTAGGCACTAATAGAGAGAACGAATACAAAATTCCAAGCACAAAAATCGAATCATCGAGGAGTCGATCATAGATACCATATAGCACGAAAAAAAAAGAGAACGACAGGAACGTATAAAATATGAGAGAAGGAAAAAAAAAACCAGGAGAAGAGGAGAAAAAGAAACACCGGGGGGGGGGGGACTGGAATTAGGATTTTATACCGAGAATCACCTATAGCCAACGCCGAGAACAACCATGGAGCAAGCTCTAAATAGCTCGCACCAAGAGGTAGTAACGAAAACGCGCCGAAGCAAGACGAGGTTGCACAGCGTCCTTGCAAATCTCGAGCAGTCGACTAACAGTATCAAGAAAAGAAAAGTCACAGCAGCGAAAGTACACATCGCTTCCGCACCACAGCAAATCAATGCGCTCGCCAACTGCCCGATCAACGAACGAAGCGAGGATGAAGAAAAACGCGAACATATTTCCGATTCCACATCGAACATTATAGCTCGACAAGCGCGATTTCCAATATTTTCGAAATCCTTCCAAGAATATATCAAAACACTCGCCGCACAACCGATCGGGTTATTTGAATGTGGAATGCGATGCGAGAGACGTGTTAGGACCAGACCCATCACCAAACAACAGAGGTAACAATGAGGGACGCAGGTTAATCAAGAGATTCAATTACACGGATCGGCTTCAAACGACTTGGGATATCAGATTGCCCCTCACCGACGAACTCACAAGAGAACTCTTACCGAACTCCAAGCGAACCGATCACGGAATTGAAGCCAAGACACCTTTCCGAGAACTCCGATAGCCGATACGATTTACAATCGGCAACAAAACTCCAATGATGTGAAATTGATCGCTTCGAACTGAATGCTCGTTCGATTCGAACCATAAACAAATACAAAACGGAGCATTAGCAGAAAACACATCTTAGAAAAGACGGACCGGCAGGCAGGCAATCAACGATAGCGGAACTCTCAACAGTTTCGAAGGCACCTCGAAACGAAGTTCTTTGGCGACTTTCTGCCTTATCGTAGCACTCCTGACACGAACGACACTTTTTTCGACGAACGATATCACATGATTCACACACCGGACTCCCTCTGAATATCAGACCCAATCGTTTGACAGCCCAATTGTTTCCGAAGCGAGACATTCTTCGCCAGACAACCCACTGACGTCCCGGCGGCGACCGACAACGAAATCGCTGTTTGGATAAGATTTATCCGCCCGATGTGATTGGAACGGGATATGCGGTTGCTCTGTAAGAAGACGAAATCCACGATCGGTCGCTTCGTGCCAATCGATCATACCGCTCGTCGGACAACTGTGTGTCGCCGACACACCACGACGATTGCTGATTTTCCGGCGTGGATGGGCTATTCGGAATTCGCGATCTGCGACTAGCACCAACGGTGACCTTTGGTCAACGAGACGCTCAATTGATGAAGATTTGACTTACTTCAGAAGCGGAGGACATCCGTTCAACATCGGTTAGCTTCCTTGTTTCGGTTTCCTTCTCCGCCCAGAATAGTGTGGAACTCAGTACGTACGACAGAATTATATAAAGCGATGCACTCAGGCGACGCGGTTGGACCGAGGACGATGACAAAGCGATATTTGATGGATAGCGGATGGGAGCGAGAGATAATTCCGTCGTGCTGTCGTGCCGAAATTGTCGATGTCAGTCGTGATGTTCGGACATCGATCACTTCAAGACTCGTCAATTGGACTCGCACGGGCAACCGCTTGTTCGGTGACGGGTCCATTCACACGATTCGGGTCAGCGGAGTCGGCGAGAACTGGGCCGAACCGTATGATTACTCGCCCGCGTTTTCGGCTGGCGAGAATTTTATGGCATGCTGTTGGCCGCGGAAACCGACGTGAAGGCCGCCATGGTGATGGCACGAACAGGTAGTCGACACGCCGTTGCTGAACGTCCCCTTTTGAGACATCGCGGAGACCAACTGCCGATCCCGCAGTTTTCGGTATATACGCAAGTCCATACGACCCTAAACATCACTCAAGACAGTACCGAGATTACTCGCGGCCGCAGTAGAAACACTTCTACGAAGCCAAAGAACGGTTGGACGCAATACGAAGTCTTTGGATAGACACTCGTACTCATCCCACGTCGTCCCAACAGGAGTGATAACGAAACTGAGGTGGAGCGCCTGCATGAGCGGAGGATTCACGAGTCCACTTTGCTGCCGAGTCAGTTTGCCGAAGAAGTGCACTTTCAGTGGCCCCTTGTATGTTGATTATGTTCTCATGGACACTCTTTCAACTCATCCATATTCCCGGTTTGCCACGTTTTCCCAACGCCAACCCGGGCCAAAAAAGAACGACTTCCCCTTGAAGCCGGCACATGGTATCCCAGGCGAACAAAGGGTCATATCGCTTGAGCACCCTCATTCACGGAAATTCTCAGCCCCGGCATCACACCCCGCACATCACTCGCATAAAACAACGCGGTTCGAGAGGCGAGATGACGGCCCCGACGAAGCGTCGAAACTTGACTCTTCAAGTGATAGATGCAAGATATCGCCGCAAAACTGAGATGATGCCCTACCGTACGTGTTTCCCGCAGCACAACTGTTCCGCAATCCCGATACAGACCTCGTCAAAAGATGGCAAACGAACACTATCCCGACTCGGGCGTTTGTTTCTGCGCATTTCATCGTTTGTATCTCTTGAAGCGCTGCTTTCATGGAGAAAGCACGCCGAAGCCGAGTCGTCAGTCTAGTCGACCACCACCGACCGTGGGCGGCGCCTCTGCATTTGTACGTGGGGGAAACCACTATGCCGTGGGAGCCGGGGACCGGTGCAGGGACAGAGCAGGGCAGGGCAGTCCTGCCTCGGCGCGAACGTGTCCGCAGGAACGTTGAGATTTTGAAGGTGACATCGTCCCACACAGCAAACCGGCTCCCCTGGCCAGGCTCTTTTCCTGGCACAGGAAGCTTTCTGGCAGGGAAGCCAAGTCTGATGGGAGGGGAGCTGACTTCCTTCTGGTCGGGACGATGCCAACATCCAATCATGGGAATGCCAACGAATCCGACCGCAGGTATTCTGAGTTAAGTTTGGCTCGGCCGCTTCTTCATCATTCAGGACTCCCACCTTTGCCAGTTTTCCGCGAATCATCGCGTTACTCGTCGCCTTGATCGCGAGTCGGCTTCCTCAGCGGAAACGCGTGCTACCGCACCTTTTGTCCCATCCGATACAAAACTGCGGCTGAATGGACGCGGAATTCTCATCGAACGCATGTAACTCGAATGGTCCGCTGCTCGTCTTGACGCCGCGTTTTGGTTTCTCATTGACGCAAACGAGCGTCAACAGGCAGTCGTCACGATGACGTTTTTCGAATCACTTGATCGCCCTTTACGTGTTATTTACAAGAACGGATGATGAAACCACCCAACGGCAAGCTGCAGCGTCTCGACATGCCAAGAAGGGCCGAGCCCCCCGAATATCGCCGCTTTCGTCCTGATCGCCCAAGGCGGTCATCGATTGGGCCGGCATCGTGTTGGTGTCTCTTACACCGCGTTTTAATAGCGATCGATTCGATTCATTCACACGATTATTCGACAAACAGGCTTGAAACGCCATGGAACTTCCTTCATCGAACTCGCTTGGCAATTCTCGGTGAGCTGTTGTTTCAAGGGCTTTGTCGAAACTGGGGGGTGGACGATTGGGCTGACCTCGCCCCTGTCGAACGCAAGTCGACGCTGCATCCCGTATTCGTCTTTTTTACGCTACTTTGATTCTTGGGAGCGATCTCCGGCGCAGCGGTGGTGCTGGGTTTGGTTACTCCACCGGAATACCCATGATCTCATCACCGCGGAGGACGAATTGATCCATCTCGCCGTCTCACCGATCCTAGCTCGGGGATTCGACTATTCGGAACTGCTCGGTTCCGACGACGCGAAAAGAAGAAGGCCGAGATCCGATTACCTCATCGACCAGTTTCTCCTTACGGATTTATCTTTTCAGCATCACGTTCGCGTTGATTCCGAAATTATGCTGCTCGAGCGAGCTCTCAAACGCGATCGCGGTGTGCATCACATTCGAACTCGCCAGAAAATGGGATTGCGGGAGATTCTTTGCTTGACCTCTTACTTCTTTCAGGGATCGACAATGTCGAAACTCCGTATTTCACAAATCGATTGTCTTTCGAATGTCTTTCAGCTGAGCAGCATTCTGATGCAGGTGAATTCTGTTTTGTGAGGATTCAAATCGAAACGCTGATTAAGAACTGCGCGTCTTGCTCGTCTGTTGGCCAACTGTGAGCATAGCACAAAATTTTAGATTCCGCACACCCCACCGATTTCGGCAGGCCCTGAAGCGTCAGGTGGACAGCACTTCTTGTCGTCCCTTTGAGCAACTCTCCTGTTTTATCCAACCCCTTTGCGCCTTGGCTGCCGTGCAGCTCATGAGTCCATCAAACGTGCGAGTCGCGCCAAGGCAACATTCAGACATGGGGGACTTGATGTTCGGGCGTGATCGCTTCGAACAGATTTCGAGGACGTCGCGTCCTGTGGGTGATGCTGCCCGAATAACAAATTGAATGAAAGAACCTCGACACCGCTTGCCGTCTGGGCAGGCGATTAATACGTCGCTGCCAAATCTCTCGCCGCGGGCTGAGTGTGGCTCTTATTGTCGCGAAAAGCGAAACCAGAAAAATAGACTCCACTCAAACGCACCGATTCCAAGACTCGTCACCACTGTTGAAATCATCAAACGGTTGGAGAAACATTCGGACAGAGCAAAATCAAAGGTTTGAAAGATCGGAACCGAAGCTGAGTCAGATCAATCGAAAATACAAAAGACAGAGAAAATTAGAAAAATATATCGAGTCAACAACTACTCGGCAACGCCAAAAAGCGAAAGAACGATCGGGCTTCGGCGGACAAGCATCGATTGTGCCTTTTGCCGGAAATTTTCTATCAGCGACGGCTTACGTCGACGACACAAATACTACTATCTGGTCTCTCGGCAAGAATTCCGCATTTGCGGCCATACTTCGTAGGGCTTTGCATCGTGAGATACAAAAACTGCGACGGATCGTGTATGCAGGTCGCTGCGCTCGCGCGACGACGAGCACTCGTCTTTTCTGGATGTTCCTTGACCGCGGATGTTTCAATCGCATCGCTTTGCCTTTCGCTTGCATGTACTCATTTTCAAGAACCTTCTCAATCAGGGTCCCCATCGGATGTGATGCCATTGCTACTCCACGCTTAGGCTCAGGTGGCAACTCTGAAAACGGAAACGTCCTCGTCGGTATGTTGATTTCTACTCCGCGAAAGGAACGCCGCTTGTCCGGCGGGAAGCCAAAGTGCCGCGCTCGAGTAGGCTCTCGCCGGGTGTCCAGGCTGCAGCAGGCGGGTTTGCTCGGAAATTCATGCTTGTCGTTCGTTCTTAGCAACGGTTCCCCTGACCGCTGGACCGGACTCGCTCTTGATGCACACCATCAGGTCCCATACCCGTAGGACGTTCCTTTTTCCCAGTTCGTCTTTGGGTTTCGCGTACGAGCGGACGTGCATTAGTTGATGTGCGCATCCCTTGCTACCGCCTTCCTTTAGTTGCCTTTTGGTCGTAGTTAAGCGATCTCGGATTGTGTGGCCTTAGAGCAGACCGTGATTCAGGTCCCACGGGTGTTCCGTTGTGAATTCTCGCTCGGCGCCGCAATCGTCGGGGTCGTAGTTGATCGTTCCATCGACGTTAGGACCGTTCGCGCCTTTCCGTGAGGCTCCACCAACGGGCCGGTTTCTTTTTTCTCGGCGGGTGCAATGGAGAATCCAGGCCGGCAAATGCCCATTGAAAGATGGCGGACAAACGTTGTAGCCCTGGTCGTGGTTGCGTAGTATGCCGCGAGGTCTTCGGCCGAGCCAACTGTCGTACTCCGGCTTGCATTTTCGAGATGAATATTGATTGAGAGACGATCATTGACGTCACGCTCTCACCGGGACTTGCTCGGCGAGATTTGCTCGTGAGGAACTTCGAGACCGCCTCAGCGGGCGCTGTAGTGTGCTCGTCGCGGAACGTTTTCCTCACCTTCGCCACGAACGCCAGGGCACGCACGACAGATGATACGGCCCGCCAATTCCCCAGAAAGGCAATCCGTTGGAGAGGACATTCGTAACGGCCGGGACGTGTTTTGTTTCGCTCGATGTTCGCGTCGCATTCGATAAAAGCGGCGTCGCCTTGAGGTCCCCGTCATGGTTGCCCACATGGAATTTCGAACGGGTAACCCGGATGCGCCCGTCGGTGCCGCGAGGCCATAATCGGTGAGGAATCCGGCTTCCACTCGTAACTGCTGCATCGCGGTAGTCACCGCCGTTCTTCGTCGAGACTGTCGATCAGATTCACCGACGACCGAGCAGGCCACGCCCAAACTCACGATTGACCCGCTCCCGCCGTCCATCGACTCCGGCAATGTCACTTTCCCGGGCAGCGTGTTCATTGATCTCGACGAAGCGGATGTTCCGCCTCCTCCGAAACGGATCGCAGCCGCGTCGGGGCCAGGGAGTGTTCGGCGAGATTACTGCGGGGTCGCGCACAAACCCATGAAACGCCCGATCGTCCGCGGCGGCTTTGCTCAGGAGAGTTCTGCGCGGCCCATGGTTGGACCGCGAAACAGGCATGACGAGAAATTACGAACAAGAATTAGCTGTTTCGCATTCAATGCGCCGGGCTTTTCGTGGAAGCGTTGAGCGGGTTTGCAGCGGAACAGTAGGATTTGCTCATGAAGAAATCTGGGTTAATGAGAATTTTGATACAATGAGTTCTTTTACCGAGAGCTTTAGTTTGGTAATCACCGTACCGCTGGCTATCGCCCAAACGGCTCATTCAAGGAGGCCCAGATTTCCGAACTCCCAGTCACGCCGCTGCGGGGGCGCCGCACGTCATTGCTGTTGAAACACGGCACCGGACTTTCGATGTGTTGACGGGTGCACGAAACGACTTCATTGGCCATGCCGGCCGCGTGGTTTGACTTGCGCTCCGCAACCCGGATCGACAACGGTATGGCTCTTTCCGCTCACGTTTCCCAATACTCCGCTCGCTGAAATCGACCGACGGAGACTGGGACGCCACCGGCCTTCATCATACACAAGCAAACTCGACCCGTCCGATGGATTGCTCCGTTGCCGAGATCGACCCATCAACAAATCGATCTGCATTGTTTAGACCCGTAACTCGATCCATCGATTCCACAGGGGTTTGATTTGATAAGTTGATCTTCACCGATATCGATCGATTTCTCCGGCGCTCCCCGTAGATGTTCCCGAGTGCGATGGCACGATGGCACGCTGGTAACACACCGACGCAGCGGCACGACTGAAGGCAAGGAACTTGTGCCCGCCCCGCGCTCGGTTCGGGGCGATTTACAGTAGACAGCGCACGTTGCCCGCGACCACCACGCTCTCGAATTTCCGTCAATCCGGCTTGCCATCGCACTGTTCGTTGATCGAAACTCGACGGGAGGCGACGCATATCTTGCTCCGGGAAGTGATTCGTGGTCGCGACGTTTTCCACGACGCCGGCCCAGACGGTCTCGTTTGTAACCGCAACGATTCAGGGCTGCCACTGCCGTTTCTCACTCCCGCTATCGACTACAGCGTCCGTCACAATCCGCGGAGCAGGCGCAACACGTTTCGGACTTCGGAGGCGACCGCTTCCGCGTCATCGAGCTCAGTTTTTGACCTCGTATGCAGCCGTCTCCGGCTGCCGCGCATAATCCCAAAATCCTCAAGTGCCAATCGGTGGACTTCCGCCGGCTGCGGCCTCCAGCAAGGTTCATGGGCGGGTTCTGTCGATAGCGAACATCTTCGTCCCGTCTCGCCTCGGAACATCAACGCCCCAGCGGATGTCCCGGTGACACATGAGAAGCGCCGGTAACGCGCGTATGTTACATCGCCGTCGTTATTGGACCGCATAGTTCAGCGGCGATTCATTTTCAGTGGCACTTTTGTTCGATCGCGACGGAGTGGGTTTTCGATCGTCGCCAGCGTCGGGGAAGTGGCAATCTTTTCTTCATTCATCAACCCCAAACACATGCAGCCTGCCGCGCACTCTGCTGGCTTCAAGCGGACTCTCCATCCTCCTCGTCCCCAACCCCCGCGACTTCGCGAACCCGAGGTGTCCTTGCCATAATGGCAGTCATCGCATCGCGAACATAAGCCCCAATTTCCGAGGCGCCAAGCGGCATCGCACGACCGACCGCGAATTTACCATCGCCCGGACGCAATCCCAACCCAACTCCGTGATGACGAGGGTTCAAAAGGAACCCTCGAACTGGAAGTGTGTTCGCTGCGCCGTTTCGTCATGTCGTGGCCCCTCTGCCACGATCCGGGTGCGGGTTGAGCGGCCTCGGCGATGTAACCGGCTCCGCCCGTCTCTTGCATCGCGCAGAGCCGCCACTAGTGGTGCCAGCACAAAAGAAGAAAAACAAACAACCCACAACCCCCCCCCGGGGGGGTCGCTGTATCATTCCTCCGCTGACGTGGTTCCTGATCGTAAGTCTTGCGCTAGCTCGCTTCCGCCAGTCGCCTCTGAGCGTTTGACGTCGTCGCGCAACGGCCACGACTGGCCGCCTCACCAACAGCATCCCGTCCCTTAGCACGAACCATCGGTCCGTGGACGCCTCCCAGCCGTCGTCGGTTCCGAATTCGGACTAGACCAATAATCCGCGATCCATTCCCAGGACATTTCCCGGCGTTTGTAACCCGGCTTGGCGGCATCCGCAACGCCCAGGGAACGTAACGTTGGCAGTTTCACGACCGTGCGTGGCTGCCCCGCTGTGCTCGCCACTTGATGCGTTTCACACGTACGACGCTCGATCACATGACCGTCTTTCTCGTTGCGTTCGGTTACTTCATCGGAAAGACAGAACGAACGGTCGGCATCCCGCGCCAAAGCTGTTCGTTGCAATTTTGCGTATGCCGCCGCCTCGTCTTCGAACTCGCCATCTTCGAGCGATGTCGCTTTGATCGGCTAGTTTCTGCGCATCGGCAACGCTGTCTGGCGTCCGACCCCGTTGACGCGGTCTAGAAACATCGACGGCGTCAGCGACCTGGCCACCGCGCCAGGATGTCGTTGGTTTGCTCTCGCGTTTTGATATGCGGACTCCATCCAGCACGTCCGGCATTTCTGCCCGAGTTGCCCCAGAACCCCCCTCTCCCGGCTCCCCCACTTGGCGTTCCTTCCACCGCGTCGTAGTGATTTACCAAATCACGGTACAACAAACCCTCCGCGAACAGAATCGTGGGCCTATCGGATCCCTGCCCCCGGTGAAGCGCCACGTCGAATCGGCGCAGCCCGGACCGCCACCGCTACGCTCTGCCGCGGCTCTGTGCCCCCACGGACTGTCTGTGAAACCAGTAACGCACAGAAACTTCTTACTGGCTTAAACCGGATCGCGTAACCACACCGGATCTTCATACGCTTGATTTGCCGACGGTACAATGCGCCACCTCGCGCCCTACGCGCCCCACTCCAAAACCGGCTTCGGTTTGGCAAACTGCCGTTCAAAACCGTGTATTCCGGTGTTGGGCCGAGGCCATAACACGAGATGACGCCCCGTCGCATTTTTCAATCTCCCACCACGCATATGTTAATACGCGTCCCGTTTGATTTCAGAGTCCGGGGCATTTGCAAGACGGCATGTTCTCTTCGTACCCAAATCGCACACTGCCGCATTGACCCACAACTTTCACGCTTCAAACTGCTCTCCGGTTTGTCCGCAGCGGTTCGACGCGGAAAACGATCCTGGACACGGATGAAAACGGGTCCGAAGTCGACAGACCGAAACGCCAGTTGCATTTCGGCGTCACGTGGCTGCTCCATGGGCTTTTCTTTCGGAGCGGGGACCACATCTGGCAACGCAAAAGCGTTTCCTTCCGCAGGCACCGGACTCGCTCGCCCGGCGCGGCTGCGATCTATAACCATCACA
>Ga0163217_1091649_pt1 | contig 13911 bp, 15 predicted proteins | sample SynspAceP_FD_185933 | JGI IMG/M metagenome (GOLD analysis project Ga0163217, IMG submission 185933) | Saline lake microbial communities from Ace Lake in Antarctica - Synechococcus sp. Ace-P (PacBio error correction) | ecosystem: Environmental > Aquatic > Non-marine Saline and Alkaline > Saline ... | reverse complement strand
TCCTCATAGGCTTGCGCCTTGCTTGCGAACAGCAGACCCAGAATTATATTCTGCGGGTCAGGCGGATTCGTTCTTCTTATTTCAAAATCTCATCCGTCATGGAGACAGGGACACTCTCTTCAAACATTCAGCAGGCTTGCGGCGCAGCCATGTGCGAACGGTGTTCAGCGGCACATTCGTAATGATCCGCCAACTCTGATAGGTTTCCCTTCCAGATAGGCGCCGGCGCACGGCCGCCTGCCTTGTCAGGGTCGAGCTGCGCCATGCCAATCACGATCCGCCCCCGGTTCAGAGGCCGCGATAGCAAAGCGCTTCTGGTCCCGTGGCGCGGCGTCGCGCCACATCTGCGGCCTCGTTCCATCCCGGCATTCATCTTGGATTTACGCGGCCCGCCACCCGGTCAAACGGAAAGGTTCCGCGTCACGGTAATCAGCCACGTCATCGGGCTTAAGGGCCATTGACCCGGATAGCGATCCGCATTGCGCCAAATTCTTTGACGAAAGCTTCTTGCAGCGCATCTTCAGGCTTCGGCCCGATTTACCCCAACCACGGCAAGGCATTTACGCCGAATAGTTTCGCCGAGGGTCGCGCCATAAAGCCCCGATCGAATGCCAGCGCGAGGTCACCAATCGCCATTGCGCGCAATTCATATCCTCGATGTCTGTCGAGACTAGTCATCTGGAACTCGCTCTTCGATCTGTCTGGCCATACTGTGGCCGCATCTGGCGCAAAAGGCAACGTTGGCGCGGCGCACTGCGCAATTATCAGCCGCAAAGGGTGTGGCCACCCTTCCCCTTTGGCATTTCACCGCGATATAGTTGCATTCCAGTAATACGTTTATTTACGCGATCCGCGACAACAAAGGCAGTTCTTATGGCCCGACGGCAGACCACATCAACGCAACGGCCGACGAGGACATTTCAGTCCGCGATGTATTGGCATCGACAGGCGACATGAAGATTAAGGGCTGCGGAAACGCACTGACCGCGTGCCAGAGATCGACAGCACTTATTAAGTTCGACCCGCCGACACCACGCTCGCGATTCTGGCAGGCTTTGGCTATAACCGCCGCAGTCATGATCCAAGGCTATCACGGCACGGGCCAAATTCGACGCATATCGAAAAACAGTCGCAGCGCGCCTGAAACTGGCCTGCCGTTTGCGTGTGAACCTTTGATAGCACATCAGCCGGATCGGATTTGATCGGTAAAAGATCGATCAAAGCTGAAAGACGGCGTGCAGGTCCACCGAATTCCACGAAGGCATCCTGCCTTGGGCGCTGCGCAACCCTGTCGCCATTCGTGATTCGACGAATACGACGCCGGCCGCGCCGACGTTGATTGTTCGTGATCCATGCGCGTCGGAACCGACGGCAAGTTGACGGCTGATGGATCAGAACGTGATCCTGGAACGCCGACATAAAATACTTCGCCTATTTTGCAACGGCTAACACGGGTCGCCTTGGCGACACCGACGGGCCTGCTTATCACGGCCACGCAGCACGATCAACCAAGCGCAGATGGATCGTTTGTCGTTGGTCGCCACCGTTGAAACTATTCTGTCCCCACGACGCAAGGCGGCCACGTTGCTGTCCAAGCGCCGCTTACAACAACGACCAAGTGGTCCGCAAGATCATTTATCCCAGATGGGTTCACCGTCGCCGACCCTGACGCGCACGCCTTTATTGAACGGCGATCTGTCGACGTCATGTCGCCGGCGCCACCGGCATGGCTTGGGACCGGGAAATGCACGCATTTTTCAACGATGGGGCTTACGCCTTCCGCCTGTCGTTCCTGAACAAATGTGACGAGTTGGAACGCCAGACCGTCGCCAGAGTTTCTATCAGCCTGCTTTGCGAAGAAACTGCCCGAAAGCGCTGCAAGCCTGAGTTGGGCTAACCAATGCCCAAAAGTTTCGCGAAAATGCGGGAACACCAAAATTTTTCGCGAAAATTTTTGTCTGCTGGTCGCGGCTGTATCGGCGGGGGTGATGCTTTGGCTGCGCACCGCGCCTGTCCCGCCGACAGCGTTGAAGCCTATCAAATCACCGTGCCTGAAAGCCGCAAGATTAGCCATTGGTCGCCCAAGCGCACGCTGGCACGATTGCTGATATTGGAAAAGGCCGCCCGCCATTGAAACCGGGGATTGGCCGCGCTACGGCCATTGACCGTGTCTTATCCAGGGACGGCGGGTGTTGATCCGATGTGATTGTTGCCAAGCTCTGTGTTCATCGCGGCTTTTGGCGCGGGCGTATTCCGGTCACTCTTGGAATGTCGGTGATACAAATTTAACAAGGCCGGTCCGGTTCGCGGACCGGCCTTTTTGATTGCATTTAAGCCTTGGCTGCTTTTGGCGGCCAATTCGCCCACCCACAACGATATCGCCTTTCAGCAGTTCTTTGGCACGCCTAGCAAGTGGTCTTCGGATATCTTCGATCAGGACCAATTTGCGCCCAGCGGATGCACGCGACATGAAAGTTCGCCGCCCGCGACATGAACCGCGCCGCGCCACGTGGGACCATTTCAAGCTTCTACCGCCGATGTTGCGCAAGATGCTCTCCGCCCACGTTGCAGCCCCAAGGCCGCCGTAAACCATCGCGCCCATCGGCTTGCGAATTCCATCGACATAGGCTGATCAAGGCGCGTTCTCAGCGCCACCTGTGGACCGAGTGGTTGTAATTCAGCAGGTGACGAAAAAATATAGCCGTCGAAATTCCGCAATTTTTCGCCTGCCACGCCAGTCGCAGCGGGGTCTTGGGTGGGGACGGAATTTATTGCCGCCCATTTCTCGTTGAACACGGGCAGATCGAAATCGCGAAGATCGACCAGTTTCTACGGTCATGTCGCCGCGCGCTTGGGCCTGCTTTCAGCATCCATTGCGGCTGGTTGTCAGCGGAAACGGCTGTCGCGGGTTCGAACCGATGATAATCGCGAGTATGGGGAAGTATGTGCCATGAAAGGTATCCTTGCGTTGGTTGCCTTTTCTTAATTGACCCCGCCCACGCGGGCTAATTGGCCGCCACGGGCACAGAACATAGTGCGCAAACCAAACGCAAAGACGACCGCCGCTGGGGACAGCATCACCGCTTCGCGCACCACCTTGCCCTATTCCGCACAGAGTGGATTTACCGATGCATGAAACAAGCCATCAGACAACCCGCCGATCCGCTTCAAAAAGCCTTTGGCGAGGCGACCCAAAGTCTTGGCAATGGATGCCAGAGCTGACGATTAGCTATCCGTTCGATCCGGCGGGACCAGACGCGGACAGATTCGGCTGCCGCAGGATCAGTCGCCGCATTGTCCGGAAGAGGTCCTTGCTGGCGCGCGGCACGCCGACGCCATTGCGCTGCGGCACAAGTTTCCGACGCGGCAACCGCGCTCGCTTATTGCCCCGCCGGGGCAAATGGCGCGCGATATTTATTACGCGATGGGAAAACCGCCCGGAATCGAGGCTGTTTGGCGCGCAATATTATGCCCGGCACCGCGGCAATATCGACGCCAAGATTCGGCAACGAGGCCCTGCGCAAAGGCTACGACCAAATCACCAGCAGCGCCGATGCGCCGCTGGCGACGGCTTGCGGGTATCTGATCCGGCATTCTGAGCCACAGGGCCGAGCGCGATTTGCGCCCGGCGCAGATAACGTGATTGAACCTGTGGCGCGGCATTTATCGAGGATCAGTCCGGCGGCACGCTGGAAAGTCTGAAAGACACGCTGAGCGATCAAAATGCCTTTGCCCGCTTGCGCGGCAGATCATCGCCAGATCTGAGGGTATGGCGATCAGCTGGCGAAGATCCCGACGCGCCCGACGACGATCAGGATGATCGAGGCGAAAGCGGCGAGGAGGGAGAGAGCAGCCGATTAGCACGGGCGATGACGCCGAAGGCGAAGAGGCAGAAGCCCAGCCCTGAGCAGGCGCAATGAGGACCAGCAGGACGGCGTTCACAATCGCAGGTCAGCATGGACGACAAGCGCCGATTCCGACCATGGCGAAGAGACCGAGATTGCCCGAAGGCCGAGCCGATGGACTCGCCGCGCCCGCACCTGCCTCGGATGCCGACCCGCGGACTATTAAGGTGTTCAACGGACGGGAGTTTGATGGAGGAAATCAGCGCTGCTGATTCTTGCAGAGCCCGCCGAATTAGGAACGCCTGCCGGCCTATCTTGGATCAGTCGCAGCTAGAGCCGCTTCAAGGGCGCTGTTGTCGCGCCTTGCCAACAAGTTGGCAACGCGCCTGCTATGCAAGGCAAAACCGCAGTTGGGAGTTCGACCGCGAGGAAGGCATCCTCGACGCGAGGCCGCCTTGCCGCGGGTTTGTGGCTAGGCCCGACAACTCCGCTGTCGTTCAAGGTCGAAAAAAGACACCGGTTCCGCGATACCGTTGTGACGCTGCTGCTGGGATTAACTTCGGGCCTCCATGCGGGGCCGCCCGATTTCCATCGCAGCGATCTGCGCCGACGTCATTGGCCGTTACGCCTGGAAACGCTTGCGACGTTGAAGGTCGAGAATTTTTGGGCTTTTTACCACGAAAGCGTGGAAGGCGGCCAATCCCGCGAGGCTTGGCTGAAACGGTCGCGCCGCCGACGCGGGCGCCTGAACGAATCTGCGCCACATCGTCTATAAATCGCAGACGCCACATGGCGCCGGACCCGGCCCATTCTGGGCCTGATGATTGAAAGAAGGCCTGCTGAAGGAAATTATCGACGCGAGGCGCTTGGAATGGGCCTACCGCCGGATGATGGCCCGCGGCGAGCAGCGCAAGGTTGCTGATGGGTGATTTCAGACGGTGCGCCGTGTGGACGACAGCCACCCTGTCGGGAACCCTGCGAGAATTATCTGGAAAGCCATTTGCGCGACGTTTGATTCGATGATCGAAAAGCGCAAAGCTAGAGCTGGCGGCGATTGTATCGGCCATGACGTTTGACCCGCTATTACAGCGCGCCGTGACGATCACAGGACGTCGAGCAGCTTGCCGGCGCGATGACCGAGCAATTGGCCAGTCTGCTTTGACAGCGATCCGCGCAAAACGCGCGCGTGTCTTGGGCCTGCCGCAAGGTGCCGCTTTGAGGCGGAGGTTGGCGTGTTGGCGCGCCTCCGGCGGGATTATTTTTGGCAAGATGATTGACGGGGCGATGTTCGTCCGGCGGGGTGTGCGGGCAAGATGAATGAAGACGGCGTTGATTGTTTCAAAGTTTTGATGCGACGAGTGATCGGGCGCAGGGCCGGGGCGGCTTGCGGCTTTTGCGTCGATGGTATGGCTGCTGCTGGCGTGGACGGTTTTTTGGTGCCGCGGGCGGATCGCTATCAGGCGAAATTATGTTCGCAGCCTGCGATGAGCGGCTGGCGGGCTGACCGATTCACCGGATCGGCGGTTTCTGCAGCGGTGTTGGCGGATGTAGGCGAGGGTGTTCATTTGACGGGCGCTACCGGGTGCAAGTGCCGATCAGGTGGGCGGATGTTTCACACCGGTCTGCACTGGCGCCAAACGGTCGCTGGCCGATTGGCTGATCAAACAGCTGCCGCAGGGCGGCGTTGTTGGCCTATGACCCATGGGCTGCATACGGTGGACGAGGTTGCAGGCGCTGACAAAGGATGTGGCGGCGGCGGGGAATCTGCTGTGCTCCGGTGCAAATATCGCGCTTGATCAGATTTGGTCTAACCGCCCTGCCCGCGCCGAAGCGCGACCATTCTTGCGCGCCGCTAGAGTTGCGGGCGGGCGCATTGCAGACAAAGCGGGGCGCGATTGACGAAAGACGTGTCGGTCGGTGCTTTTGTCATTACGCTGGCCCGACAGCATCGCCTGGCTTGCTTTGAATATCCGCGGCGCGGATATTCGCGCGTTATCCGAGGTGCCGCCCAGGCCTTTGCCATTTGGCGGGCGGATGGGCATGTGATCTGTTTGCACCGGCGGTCAAGGTTGCGGATTTGGACGATTCAATCTGGGTCCGGATTTGTACGTGTGCGCGACGAGACTTTGACGCCGCAGTCGCCGCGCTGGCAGGGACTGTGCGGATTGATTCAAGTCGTGCCCGCAAGCCGTGCGCGATCGATCACAGCAGAAGTGACAGAGGCGCAGGACACCCTGCATTTTGCCCAAGGCGCGCAAAGACGAGGTCGAGGATCGCCGGCAGCCGTTGCGCCGCACCTGCGCGATGTGCGGCCATGATTGCGGTTTTTGGCGCTGGCTGGGATGCCGAGGCACCCAGAGGGCCAGTTGACCGAGATTACTGTTACCAAGGCGCTTGAAGGTTTCCCGCCCGCGAGACGAATTTGCGCTGCCGCGATATCAGCTTTTGTAGACGATCTGGCGGCGCGGGCGCGCATGGGGCGATTGTGCATTACCGCGTCACGCAGCGGCACGATTGCCCCCGTGAAAAGTGGCGAGTTGGTTGCTGGGGATAGCGGCGCGGCAGTATGTAGATGGCACCACGGATATCACGCGCACGGTGATTTGGTTGGCACGCGTCAGGCGAGCACTGCGATCGTTATACCGCGTTTTGCAAGGCATGATTGCGATTAGCCGGGCGCAGTTTACGCGCGGGGCTTGCGGAGGCAGCATCGGCATGCGGGCGCGCTATCCGCTCTGGGACGGCGGGGCTCGATTTCGATCACCGGCACTCGGGCCACGGCGCGGCAGCTATCTGTCTGTTGCATGAGGGCCGCATGGGGATTTCATGCAATACGACCCCGCTAGAGCGGGGATGATCCTGTCGAAACGAAGCCGGGAATTACGCGAAGGGGCATATGTTAATCCGGATCGAAACCTGATTTCGTGACCGTTCAGGCCGCCGACGGGGCGGACAGCGCGATATGCTCGCCTTTGAGACGCTTGCCCATGCTGCCGCTGGGCCGCCGATTGATAGAACACGGGCCTTGCTGTCGCGCACCGAAAGGGATGGATCGACGCCTACCATGCCGCTACAGTCCGCTTTTATCGCGCCGCTGGTGGAGGGGGCCGCGCGAGACTGGCTGCTCTGCGGCCTGATGCGCCGCTTGAGGCGGCCGACACCTTTCCCTTGAAATTGACGAAGGTGACTTATCTGCCCATGGCCGATCATATCACTATTCGTTCCCTGCCACTTGGCACCTGGGTTGTTTCGCGCTGGCGGCGCCTGTGTTGGGTGAAAGCACGCAGGGGCGCTGGAACTTGGTTGAAGGCAGTTCTGGCGCCCGTCATCTATTTCCGCGCGGCGATATTCGCGATGACGTTTCTGGATGCCAGTATCGCAAGACACCTGCCCGCATAAGGGCGGATGGCGAGCTATTATTCCATCGTCACGAAAAGCAAACACACTGACGGAATTCCCGTGTGGTCCTATGAGGACCCCAAGGCGACGTCGCCCAGATCAAAGCTATCTGGCGCTCCATACGACCGCGTCGCCTGTCGAGCAGGTCTAACCGTTTTAGGAACTGTTCCTCTTCGAGCGCGGTCTGCCAAGGGCGCGGTTTTTTAGCACACGCAGGGCACGACCTGAAAGAGGGGCGCCGCGCCAGATCTTGGCGCTGACCGCCCTTTTCGTTCATTTGGACCACCGGAATTAAAGGCGTGGCGCCTTTTTCAAAGATCGGCATGGCTTTGTTCCAGCGTGGCATTCACGTCGATCCATGTGCGCCCTCGATCATGTCCCAGCAGGCCTTCCGCGGCGGCAGCGCGGGTCGGCAGCAAAGCGCATTCACAGTGCCGACGCGGGAAGGTTTCCCAGGCAGATAGGCCTGCGGGCCAGCCGCCAGATGCACCGCCCGCCGTTCCAGTTGCGTCAGGAAAAATGAACGGTCCACAAGGCGCGAGGCCAGCGCGGTGGACATCGACACGGCGACCATCACCGCTAGGCCGGTTTGGCCAGTCCCTGTCAGTTCAAACAAATCAAGTCGTTGGGAAATCGGCGCGCCCAGCACGGCTTGCGCGACGGCCCCATTACCTGCCAAAGCCGTATAACGTGCCGAGCCCGAGACGGCGGGAAAGGCCCCGGGCGACGATACCTAAGGCAGACCTGTCAGTGCACCGATTTCATCACGCGCCGGCGGAAAAACACCCCGCGCCCATTGCGCCCGCATGTTGAGGCAACGGCGGCGACTTTGAGATCACAAAGATGCTTCGCTTGGACACGACAAGTTGTCCGGTACAGCGGGCGCTTGTTCGTCTCGTATCCACGCGGATGGATCATGTCGGGGAAAAGGATTGCGATCAGGCAAGCAGCGCGCCTGCCCCAGCAGGGCGCAGGCTGCCGGGATGTTCAGCTGAATTGCAGGCGGCTGCCCATACTATCGGCCCAAAAGATCGACCGCATCGCCACGACCGCCACGAGGCGCAGATCCAAAACCAAGGATCAGAAAGGACAGGGCAGTTCGACGTAAAATCCAAGCACCGTGTCGCGAGGTACGATAAAATTCTGGTGATGTCGCCGAACCACAAACGGGTTAACGACAGGTTGCCGGGCGACGCTGAGCTCGATCACATCAGGAGAGCAAAAGCGTGGACGGCAAAGTGGCGCAGCAACGACTTCGGAGCGCGAGAGCGCGCCGAGCAATGGGGGTTAAAACTGGGCCGAGACGGCGGCGGCGACACGCAGCCGAGCAGGTTCGCGACCGGGATTACGGTCCGCGCGGATCACCCGGCAGATCGCCGGTAGAGATGACGGCAGGCAAGGTGTACGCCGGACCTTCACGGCCCGCTAGAGCCGCCCGTCGACAGGGTTCAGAAGGCTGGCAAAGGCAGAGGCGAGGACCTTTGGCGCACTCCCACCGGCCTTCGTTAAAGCGCTGCGCCTCGATCACGTCTGCAACAGAGCGGACCGCGGCCATCGCCGGAGTGATGCGGTTACAAGATCAGACCAACGATGAGTCCGCGATGATGGGATGATTTCAGGATCTGCCGACCAATGCAGGCCCGCGACAAAGCTGTGCAGATCGGATCGGATCATCCGTGCCGGCTATAGACCTTGCGTTAATAACGTCTCCCGCGTGCCAAGTTTGGAAACGCCACCGCCGCTTGCCGCGAGGCGGACGCCAAGAACAGCGCCGTATGAACCAAAATTGCACTTGGGGGGCCCACGCAGTTTCAGCACCAGCCATGCACGGCGCATGATCGCCCGCCCCGGCTGACGAGGGCCGCGAATCTCATCCCGGCGGCGTTTGCCTGCTCATGTCGCGTCCTCGCCATTTAGGGCGGGCTGGCGTGGGTTTTATATGCAGGTATGTCTAGGGGATTGCGCTGCGCAGGGTCCAGGCTTGAACTGGGAATTTTGCTGCCGCATTGAGGACGCGCCTGCGTGCGGTCCTGCCGTTGTCGGGGCGTCGTTGGGAATTGAGATCAGGGTTTGCGATGGAGGACAGCTTTTGCATGCCTGCCGGCGGGAGTATTGCGGGCAAGGTGATCGGGGATTAGCTTTTGGCATCAGGGCGCGGGCGGCGGCGCGGGCGGCGTCAGGTGACTTTTTGATCGCCGTGAGGAGCATGGCGCGATTTCGTCGATGCGGGCCGCTGCGTCCGAGGGGATGACGGTGGAGGTCGATTCGAATCTCGGTCTGGCGCTTTTCCACACGCCTAGTGTGTGCGCGCCAGGGCGGCGACCGACGTGAGTGGGTGACGACGAGGACATTTGGCCGCCCGCTTGGCGAGGGCGCAAGGCGGCGAGCCAACAGCGTCGGCCGTCGCGCCGCCGACACCCCGGTCGATTCGTCGAAAATCATGTCACGCCGCCTTGGCCTGCTTGCGACAGGCCAGACCTTGAGCGCAGAGCAGAAGCGCGACAGTTCACCCCAGAGGGCCGTTTTATTGAGCGGCCCGGGGGGCGCGCCGGGTGGTCGCGACGGTGAAGGACAATGTCCCGGCCATTCGGGGCCAGCAGGGCCGTTGCTGACAAACGGTTGCCAAAGACAGCGCGTTCCATTTCAGCGGGGCTAGTTCAGCGGCCTCCATGGCGGCGTCCAACGAGGTTGCGCGGCGCTGGCGGGCATTCGGTCAGGCGCGGCGCGGGGCGTCATAGGCAGCAGCGCGGCTCTTCGCCTTTTGCAGGTCTGGCCAAGCCGCGTTCGGAATTATCCTAGCAGCGCAAGCCGTTCGCGCAGTCGTCGGCGAAGGCGCAGGTCACCGCCAGAACGTTGTGTTTACGGGCAAGCCGCGAGATCGCAGAAAAGGCGTCTTCGGTTTGTTCAAGTTCGGCGGGTTGGAAGGACAGGGCGTCTAGCGCGTCCTCGACCCGCGCTGGGCTGCGTCCAGTTCGACATCGCCCGTTCAATCGCAGCCAGCCGGCGCGTCAAGGCGGCATCGGCGCGGTCTGAGCACCGCCAAGCAGCGGTTTGTCGTCAGAAAGGTTGGCCCCTCTGCCCCGCATGCCTAGGGCTTCGCCAGCGCGGGCGGACGTCTTTCTTAATTCTTTTTCAGCGGCTTGCCATCATTGCGGCGCGCGGGCTCAAGGGTGGCCTCTTTCGCCCGGCCTTTGGCATGATGGCGTCAAGTCACCGACGGCGTGGCGCAGGTATTCTTCTTCTTGGGGACTTCGGCAAGCGCGGCTCGGCGGCGGAAAGCGCCTTGCGGGCGCGGCCAAGGGCGGTTCCAAGCGTGTGTGCGCTGTCGCAATTTGGGGACCGAGGTTCGCGTAGGGATATTCCAGCATGGTGTCGCGGTGCCGCGCGGGGTTCCAGCAGACCCCGATCATCTGTTGTTGGCCATGCAGTTCGATCAGCGTACGGACAGGGCGCCGCAGGCACTTCGGCGCTGACCGCGGCGTGTCGTTGACCCACGGCCGGTTTTACGCCCTCGCGGGCGTTGACGCGGCGCAGGATTCAGCGTGTCGCTGACGGCGTAAACCCGCCTCTTCCACGCACGGCGCTGCGCGGCATGGCCGTCGGGCAGGTCGGAATTTCAGCGGTGACTTCACCCTGATCGCCCCTTGGCGCACCAGTTCAGCGCGTCCGCGCAGCCCAGACAAAGCCCAGCGAATCAAGCAAGCTTTTCGACTTTACCGGCCCCGGTTCGCCGGTCAGCACATCAGCCAGGGCTGAAAGTTCAGGCCAGCGATAATGATCAGCATGTCGTGGAGATCGAGTGCGCGCAGCATCAAAAAAGTCCGCCCGGTCATTGCCCGTGGGTGATTTAGAGCCATTCGCCGCGCCACAACCTACGATAGATCGGACCGACACCAGTGTCGCCTGCCGCTTCGGCCTTTAAGCCCCTTTGCGGTCAGCAGGGCGTAGCTGTTCCTGATTACCACAAGGTCGACGGGGTAGTTCCGCCGCCAGAATTAGCAGCGGCGGTCTGTGCTTGTCGGTCAGGCCAAGGGCCGATAGATTCGACCAAGCGGTGGCAGCGCCTCTGGCGGTCTGCTCTGTTGTCTGGAATTCTTTCGACGACGACGCGGAAACGGGCTGACGGCCGAGGCGTAGTTCTACGCTTCAGGTAGTACGTCCGATTCCATTTTCTTTGGCCGCCAGATGGTCAAAGCCAAATCGAATTTCAGGATTCGACGCGCGCGGCGTATTTCGCTCTCGGGGTAGACCTCGATCACGGTGCGCAAGGACTGCACGCTCTGAAAGGTCAGACCCTGGATCCCGGCCCGAGTCATCGTCTGGTTCATAATTAGGACAGGCCAGCAGATACTGGTCGTACGGGCGCGTCGTCTTTCGCCCCGGATAGAAAGTCCAAGTTAGCCCTGCGCAGCGGCGCGGCTGTTGGATAATCCCAGTCGCGGTTGATTACGAATAGGGCCTGCCATGATCACACGCCCGCCTGCCGCCCCATTCGGAATAGGCGGTACAGGACTTTCAAATTCTCGCCCCAAAGTAAAAGGGCCGCATGTCGTCCAGCCGTCACCGTTTCGACTTCAACCTCGCCTTTGGCGTAGATCTGGTCTCGGCGGTAAACGCCTCCATCGGAGCGCAGGGCACGCGCGATTGCACCGCTTACAGTCGGGCCAGCAATTAGGGCTGCTACAGCAAAACATACCACAAGCGTGCTTTGCACTGTGCTCATTGTCAAGAGCTGCCTGACATGCGAAGTCCCGCCAATTCTACCATTGAGGCAGTGCGCCCCCGGGTTATTCGTGGAGGTCTAACAGGAAAAACAAACGGGGGCAAAATGCCTTTTGACCGTCCCTAGAAACATGCTTGTGAAGCATTCAGCCCGCGCCTATATCACGCAACGGCGCACAGATCGGCGACAGGACACGCCCACACGGGCAAGCGCGCGCGATTTGGCGTGATTCACAGGTCACCAAACGTCAAGCGGCGGGGATTGGCGAAAAAGCGCATGCAGCAAGTGCGTTTGGTCAGGTTTGTACCGGGTTTGTGGCCCGTACTATAGCACCCAGGATCGGGCGGCCTGCGGTGTACAAATCACCCAGCGCGTTCCGCATTCTTGTGGCGCACAGCCTCGTCCCTGTGACGAAACCCGGAGGGTCAAAAACCTCAGGCACCGTCCACGACGACGCGTTTTCCGCGCTGCCACCAGCCGCAAGGCCCGTGGGCGCCGTGGCATATATTCCACGTCAGCGTTGCGGCAAAAAGGTGCGGCTGTCGCACAATTCGCGCACAAACTGCCGTCGCCATGTTCAGCGTTCTTATTGCTGATGGCCGATCGCCGCGTCAGCGAAATCAATTTCAAATTCGATTTGCGGCTTGGTCGCGGGCCGCAGGGTTGCCCAGGCGTCGCCGTGGCTGGGCGGACTTCGTCCAAATCTCGATCGCGAGCAACGGCGCGGGACAGGCGCGTTTAGCCGGGGTGGGACCACGATGCCGCGCACAAAGCATGCCGCTACTGCCGTCCATAATCGGCACTTACTGGGCCGTTCGATTTCCACGATCGCGTTATGCACACGCAGCCGGACAGGGCTGCCATCAGGTGTCAATCGTCGAAAACGCTAACATCACCTTCGGTCAGGCGGGGATTCAGCCGGCGACACTTCGACGTGATTTCCACAGCGCGGCGAAAAAACGGCGCCCTGCCCTGCGGGCATCGTGCGGGGAACAAAAAAACAATACGGTATTCGCCGCGCAGGCGCCAGCGTCAAAACCGCAGGACGGGCTCAGAGTGCAGGGCCAAGTTGCCGGTCGAAGCCTGAGATTCGAATTGAATGTCGTTGCATGGGACGGGTCCCGCCTTGGCGTAACTGAAGTTGGTTTCTTTGCTATGTTAACGCATCATGGATATGGGCGGCAAGTTTTGCCACAGGGACAATTCACACATGCAACGTTTCTGAAACATGCCTTAACAAAGGCTAAGGACCTTGCCCACAAACGAAAAAAGCCGCCCACGATGGGGCGGCTTCCTTACTTTAGGTAATGGTTTTTTTAGTGGCCTGAACGGACGCAAGAAGGCAGGGAAAGATCTCCGATCCGCTCTTGATTTCCAGGATCCGGATCGCAGCTCTGCACGTGGGCTGGTCGCGCCAAGGCCGCTGACCTGCGGCTGCCTGGCGCGACGGCTGGCGGCTTAGGCGCTTCGCCCTGCCCCGGTCATTCCGGTCTTTGATCAAAGGAGTTAATGCCAAAGGCGCGGGCTTCACCTTCGGGCCGCGCGGGCCGTCAGCATTGCGCTGGCGCAGGGCAGGCGCTTGCGCGGCTGCTTTGGGGCTGACGGTTTCACGGCAGCTTTGCAGACGGGCCCATTTGCTCCTTTGGTGTTGGGCTGGGCCGGGGGCTGAGCGGAACGCGGGCGCGGACGGAAAACTTTCGGAGGGCTTCGATTTCCGGCTCTGGCTTGCGGGGACGGTTACCGCGGGGCGGCGGGCAAAGATTCCGTTCAAGACGTCGCCCCGCTTGGCATTTCAAAGCGTAAATTCGTCATCCATCGGGCTTCGTACTGCTGATCGTCATGCTCATTCAAAAACCCAAGGGACGCTCTTTTCAAACGGGGCAGGGGGGCCCTGGACGGTGCCGGGGGACAGGGGCCCCATTCTCTTTTTTTTTTTTTTTTTTT
>Ga0163217_1052008_pt1 | contig 13913 bp, 15 predicted proteins | sample SynspAceP_FD_185933 | JGI IMG/M metagenome (GOLD analysis project Ga0163217, IMG submission 185933) | Saline lake microbial communities from Ace Lake in Antarctica - Synechococcus sp. Ace-P (PacBio error correction) | ecosystem: Environmental > Aquatic > Non-marine Saline and Alkaline > Saline ... | reverse complement strand
CCAAGTGTATGGCGTTATTGTTTTGGGTTTGCTAGTTTTACCTCCGCCGTACTGTGTGGCTATGCCCTGTGCTGGGGTAGGACGGCTGCGTTCCTCCACGGTGATCCGGCTAGCATGTGTGTGGTACACAGTGATGGATTGCTTGTCGGGCTGTGATGGTTGCAGGACGTTCGAATCTGACAGGCAAGAGCGATTCAAGGCTCACGCTGATGGGGAAAGTGTTGTTCCAGGCTTCCTTTGTTTCCAAGATGTTGGCTCTTTGGGCGGCCCGTGGATGATCATGGTGTATCCAGGACAGTGATGGGCATCGTTGACTTAATTGTTACCCAGGTTATTTTCATTTCGGTGATTGTTGTTCTTTTCTTGTTTTTCTGGTCCGTTGGTTTGGGTTGGTTTTGGGTGGGTCGCGGCTGAGCCGCTGCATGCGCCCGATCTCTCTTGTGTTCCTTGCCTTGCCCTTGTTCTCCTTTGACGTGGGCGTCGCGCCTGCGCTGACCATTTGGGCTCGGTTCCATTGTCAAGCTTTTGCCTAATTCAGTTGCTGGATTTGGGCTTCGCCCGGGCTTCGTTGGGCATTGCCTGCCGCCACGTCTCATCTTGCATTCTGGTCCTTCTGTTGTGGACATTCCCTGATTTTTTTCCGATAGATTTTCCTTACGGTTGAGGTTCTGTTTGGTGGCTTGTTTTCCAGTTGTATATTTTTTCTTGACCTCTCTCTATACAGTGTTTGTGCTAGATGCGCAACGCTAACCAACCATTTGATGTGTGTTGTTGCTACAAGCCAAAACAGTTGCCAGATGTTGGGGTAGATCAGGAGTCGATCGGATGTCCGGGTGATGGGGTGTCGCTAGCCCGTAAGGGCCAGCCGAGACCATTGTCAGGGTACAGTTGCCGCTTCGGCAGTGCATGGTGTGATTTGTCGTGACTGTTTTCCGCGATTGGTCCCGGGTGGGTGCGTTTAAGGACATTTCGGCCCAGTGTCGTTCGTTCGCTTGTCTGTCGACCGACAACGACGCTTTGCTATTGCGTATCAATTTTCGCTCTGTCTTGATGGATTATTCGACACCCTGGCTCCTTGGATGTGGCTGTTTAGGTGGTGTCATACCAGTTTATTTTCTTTGTGGGTTGGTGTGGAGGTTCTTCTTTGGTGGATTTGCTGGACAACAGATCACTGGACAAGTCAGGCTTTGTGGCCTTATGCGAACCACTGGGTGTTTGCCGCGTGCATAGGTTGGGGCGTGATCCGTTGTTTTGGACATTGTAAGACTGTGACCGAAGATGGAAGGAGGCCGGCCAGGCGCGAATTTTTGGCGGCTGTGGGGGGAGGCCTTGTGGTCGTTTCTATGGTGGAAATGTGGATGAGCTTATCCCGTGGATAGGTTCCCGTTAGTTGGGAGCTCTTGCCACGTATCTTTTCCAGTTTGACTCGTGGCAGTTAATGTGGGACCGGGGTTTGTGAATTCGTTTTGAGTGCCACTGACGGAGTGGGATGTTGTTGATCCCTGTACTTTGGGGTGGTGTATTTTGGGTAACGACCCTTACTTGTTGTTCCATGCGTGTTCCCGTGCTTTATTCCCGACTTGACCCTGGGTTGTTGCGTGAGTGTGGCGCGTCTCCGGAGGAGTTCCTGGTGCATTTTTAGGTTTGCCGCGTACCGTGGTTGGTTGATCTAACCGATATGTTTGGAGGTCCTCCAGGTATTATTGATCGGTGTTGCGTCCAGGCGCCCAAGAATCTTGAACGTGTGCAAGTTTACGCTGATTCGCGTTGCTATTCGATTTTGAGAGTGCTATGGCGATGTGCGGTTGGCCCGTTTCTGGACTGAGATACGATGTTTATGTGCCGTTTTGGCTGTTTTTGCTTGCCGGCCTTGGTAGAATGGGCGGTTTTAGTTTATTTATGTTGAGTTCGTGTGATTGTCGAGGGCGGCTTCCTGAGATTGATGCCCCGGAATTGTCATTTTTATCGTCATGTTTAGTGTGGTAGAGTTTCTGAGCTCATCGTCTGGACTTGCTTGCCGTTAGGGAGCAGGCCGTTATTTTGCCCTTGGTTTGATTGCTCCCCCGTGTGTGGTGGTGTAGCCGTTGTCGTTGCACTCAGGCGGGTTCACTGAATTCCGGGCTGGTGTTGCCGGTGTGGCGAATCTTATTCAAATCCATCGTTTCTCGATCTCTCGTCGTATGTAGTGTGTCGCGTGCGATAGATATATAGCTGGTCTCGCTGCTCCTCTATGTGCTTATTCGTTTGTTTTGATCTGGCGTTCGCGGGCTTTCTCTGTTATATGACTCTGTTGGATCGCTGGTCTGTGAGATTTTGCTGTGTGTGCTGAATGCGTGCTTGATGTTGTTTGGATGCGTCCGCTGGAGGGTGCCCTGACTTGTACTAGTTGATTGTATGGGTGTTGAGGTGTTTGAGAATTCCATGGATTTCTGGTAAGTGTAAAGAGTTCAGGTCGCATTAAAGTTTGTGCCTTTCTTTTGTTGTGCTGAATTTGGCCTATGCGTATGGCCTTTGTGATGGCATGCGGTGGCCCGGTTGGGTCTGCTGCTGTTGTGGTTTTTGTTGACACTAGGAATTCGAGTTTCGAAGTTCGCCTTCTGTTTTGAGGTTCACGAACGGAGTTGCCTGAGGTTTTGGTCGGTGGTTGATGGCACATCTTCCCGGATGTTACGGATTCTTGGATGGGACCGGCCCGTTTGTTTGGTAAGTGCCAGCGGTTGGGACATTGGCTAACTTGATGGTTCGTTTCGTTCTACCTCACCGTTATGGCCGGAGATAGAAAGTGTTTGGTATAGTTTGGATCTTGGAGTTAACGTCGATGTCTGGTTTTCAGAGTGTCTTTTTCGTATGGTCGCTCGGTGGATGTTGACACCTGCTTCCGTGGTTTCTGTACTTGATATAGGTGTTGTTGCGACCTTTGGCGAATGGCCTATCGGTTTTTGGGTCTTGGTCGGCTTTTGATTTCGCACTTTAGTTGTGATTTGTTTGCTATGGTTTGCCACATATTCGCTTGGAGGAATGATTGTCTGATTGTGTCTTTGTGGGCAGTTCTCTGTTAGTCCCAGTAGTGTTTAGACAATGAACGCTCTTGCCTATTCCGAGAGGTTTAGTTTTTTGGCAGCCGGCATTCGGATTGTGTGATATATGACAGTACGGTTTGTGTGCGATTTGTTGCTGTTGTGGGGGGGGTGGGGTTGTGCTCTGCAGACGGCTTCTTTGGGTGGGTGTGCGCCTGAGGGCGTTGGTGGCGGTACTGTTGGGTTTGCCGCTATGTTGGGGGCCGATGATGATCATTGCTCGGGAGTTTGTCACCCATAGCCGTCCGCGTTCCGCTGGTTCGGTGTTGGGATTGTAGCTTTGTCGCTCTCAAGTTTTTGTTGGAGGGTTCTTCAGCCGGTTATGCGGATTTTTAAATCTGGGCGGGGTCGTTTTATCGAGGGGTATCTGCATTGTTTCCCACTTAGTGCATAGCTCGCGTAGGTTTTGCTGTGTTTCTTTCTGTTGTTTGCAAATTGGGATGATATCGTTGTTGCGAATCAAATTCGTCTGCTCAATTGACCGAATTCATGTGGTATTGGTCAACAGCGTCGGGTCGTTTTCTTGTGTTTAAGTCAAGACTAAGTGTTTGCCCGGTATTTAATACTTTTTACCGGTCTGAGTTTGCTGGGAAATTGGATAGTTGTGATTTTAAAGACTGTCTTAGTGATGTTGGCCAGTTTTTTGATTGTTGTCGCCTTTTAGATAAGGATGGCGGTTTCCTTGATCGTTGATCAGTGGCGCCTTACTTAGTTAGTGTAGACGCAGGACTGGCACTGGAATCTCCGTAATTTTGATTCGTCTTGAGTGGCTTATTAGAGCTTGGTGCTGGCATGGTTTGTTTGTGTTCCCGGTTGTTGCGACAGAATTGCGACCTTGAACGATGGTTGGACACCGTTGAAAATTGGCGTTCTTGTTGCTGCGCTGAACGGCAGATATTGCTGGTGCATTTGCGCGTGTGCTCAGCGTTTTTGGGGGCTCAGGAATAGCCACAGGGCCCGCTCATTCTTCTTGCTGGCTGTCTGACGCGGTTTGAAATTTTGTCCGTAGATTCCCGAGGCCGGTGGTCCCCCCTGATGACGTTCTCAGCTTTCCTGCCACCCATCCATTAAGGATGTTTTGGTGCTGGTCTGCCGTGGGTGAAGATAAGTGCGTTTTTGTTGTGGTTTACCCCATCGAGGCTGCGCGGGTTCGGCTGCCCGTGTTGGGGCGTAACTTCTACTTTGTTGCGCCGATAGTTGGATTTTGTAACAGGATTCCAGTCACATATGTCCACATTTGTGAAAATTTGGCTGAGTCATCTATTATTCTGATCCGTGTTATTGGAATGCTGAGTGTTGATGGTTTGCGCGCCATTCCGACTCTGCTGACGCGGGGGCTTACTATTGCTCGCTCAGTGAGTAGTATTGTTTCTGCTCTTGGAGTTGATTGTATCTGCATGGAGATTCACTAGGGATTTTGTACTCTCTGCGTGTTGGCGTAGGAAACTGGCAATGTGTTTTTGCCGCGTAAATTGCTGTTCTCGTATACGGGCTTATTGCATGGATCCCGTGTCTGTGTGGGTTGAGTAATGGACAATTTGTCCTTGATCCTGTTTGGTGTGCGCCGCTCGGGGGTTGTATTGTGAGAACTTTTTTGGGTTTTTGGTTCTTTGGCATGTCTAACTTTGCTTGTATTCGCTTGGGAGCACACGAATTTGAATTCAGAAGTTGGTGTGTGTGAGTTAGGGTTTTACGGCTGTCCTAAATATTTCTATCCCGCCTAGGATGCCTTAATCCCTGGCTGCCGAGTTTTCTGCGCTGATGTTTTTATTGTGGTACACTGGAGCTTACATCATGTGGTTGAGACTAGGCAGAAACGTCGCTATATCTGATTTGCTCAGTGGCAGACCTTCAGGTGGTATTGGTATCATATACTCCGAGCAACATTCCGGCTTGATATGGATGAGGGAAGTGTGCCGGCAGAGAGAAGGGCTTTATTGGGGTGGCATGGGAAATTTGAAGAACCTTTAGGGCGTCAGTGTGCCTTTTTTCGGGTGGGTGCCTGTCTTGTTTTATGGATGTTGGTTGGGACTACTTCTTGTGCGTTCAGATTTTATTCTACCCACTGACAAGACAAGAATGCGCGAACTCGTAGACCATAGCCAGCAGAGAGTTTTGAAGCTGTCCTGCTGCCGGCGGCCCTATTCCGCTGGGTTATATGCTCTCCGGCAAAAGGTGCTGTGAGGCCAACGCGCCTGGGAAAGCCATGGTCCAGCAGATGTGACTTTTTTCGTATCTCTCAGCTGGCTATGGGTGACCTGGACGGGGTTGATAGCAACAGAGAATGGTCTTATGTCTGCTCTCAAGCGGGTTTGTTCAAAGGGCGTGAAGTCTTGATGACTCATTATCTGGGTCTGGTCCACATTCTTTTCTCGTGGCTCAGCGAATTTCGAGAGGCCGAGGATTACGCACAAGAAGGTTGATATATGAAATCTCGGTTAATTTCTGGTTCCTACGGGGGCTCACCAAGCTCGGGTAGAATTAAAAGCTTGTCTTGGAGAAGCAGTCCTGAGATTTGCGGGAATGACATATACGTGGGACAAGATTTTTGCGGCGGAGTGTGGGTTCTCACCAGGCTCCGTCCTCTGGTTGGGACATTATAATTCTGGGTTGGGAGGTTTTTGAAGTGGGGCTCCAGCTTAGGCTGATCCACGATTCAAGGGGAGTAGGTAGGACGTTCTCATGGCCGACTCTTATGCTGTAGAGAGAAGGACGGCGACAAGCAAGCTCGGCTCTCCAGAGAAATGAGCTGCTCAACGCACCTTTGTCGCGTTGTGAGAGCGAGGGTCTTTATAGAATCAGCAACTTGATGCTCTTAAATTTCTACATGCCTATGCGTCGGGGGAGGTGACCGGTCAGAAGTATAGTGTAATCCAGGGGTTGTTCATAGATTCACGTGTAAGGTGTGTCGATTGTGGGGAGCTTTAGAGACACCCGTAACGGAGGATACGGATTGGCCTGGGACGCTGCTGACAGGCACAGTGCATATGAGATGTGGTCGGGCGGTTCGAGTTAGTGAGGCATTCTATATAGTCTCTCGAGTGAAGTTTTGATTGTTTGGTGCGCAAAAGAATTTCGATGCTCAGATTTTGGGCGGTTATGGCAGAGGAACTAAGTTTGGAGGCACATATTCGAATCTTGGTACCTCTGAGCCGAGCTGACTCTACTCGTTGGGATTTTTAGATGGTGTGTCGGGGTACTAGCGATATCCTGCGAGGTGAGATCTCGCGGATCTGAAATCGATTTGAGACGGGCCTTGGCAGCGCGTTCCTTCTTTAGGATTTTTTGGACTTGATTAGTTGTGGGAGTTAGTTCCGCGTTTCGGGTATGTACAGGGCGGGCTGGGAAGTAATTCCTCTCAATTCAAAATGACTCCTCTATATTGTTGATCTCCGACTGTTGGAGGTTGGGTGGCGTTGGGGTATGTATTCACACCGGAAGAGGGTGGTTTCGGCGTCACGATTTCGGCAGACACGTCACGAGTCGGTATGGTGGCTTAGATTGGGTGTGGTGGAGCTTGGTTGCCATGGAATAGCTTCACGCGGCAATTTAAATTTTATCAAGGTTGGTTTGCGATTTTTTTGCCCTTTTGGTCGGCGCGGGCTTTTGGTTCAACTTATTCATGCGGCGCTTCCGGCAAATGAGCCACGATTTTGGATTCCGCAGACTTCGCTCTCTCTTGAGGATATCGTGGGTGCGCTGTACTCGCTAGTCGTGCGGCGAGACCCTGGCGTGGTTGCGCGCATTGCCAACCTGCTGCATGATGAAGAAGGCCGTGATCGTGCACCTATTGGTGGGTGCGGTGGGTTGTTTTTTACACCTATACAAGTGGTGCTGATCGTCCCGGACGGCAATGCACGATGGCAGAAGCGTCGTGTCAGATCGCGAAGGCAAAAGCCCGTACGGGTGGGTGGCAGGACTTGCCGCGGTCTGGTGTTGCCCTGGGATTTGATTGCCCGCTTCCTGGGTGGCAGCGATTCTTCCCTTGCGTCCGGTGGTTTCCGGAGGATGGCTTTGGTTACTGATTGCCGTTTGTCTGTTTTTTTCGATTGGACTGGTGTTCAATGTAATAACAGGCCGGCGCAAGGCAGAATATACTCTGCACTGCTGCCGGTTGGGGTCATCAGTCTCTGCTGTGGGTTTGCGTGGTGGCTTGGCCTTGGAGTTCAAGAGATCTAAAGCTTCCTTGTTCCGTGTGCTGTGCATTTTGGTTGATGGGGCCGGTTTTGGGCACATTGGATGTGTTATAATTGCTGCGTGAATGAGGTGCGAGATACTGTGCGGATGGCGGTGTTTAGTTCCGGGGTTAAGAACTGGGCTCCATCGACACAGGGTGTGGAGATCGGATGGGTGCTCGATGATCTTACGAGAGACTCCGAGTAATTGGGAGTTGTTTTGGGTGTCGTCGCGCTTCTGTCGCCCTGAGACCGTCGGAATGACTTTTGATTGGTCGGTGGGTTTTGGCACCACAGGCGGTAGGATGTTGGAGTGAGCGAATTTAAGGGCAAGTTTCATCAATGGGCTGGAAAAGTGGGGACTCGCAATGAGTGTTTCCATAGGCAACGGCTTTTCGCCTGCGATCCTTAGAGCGGCACGCCTAGAGACCCGAATGTAGGACGTGGGTTCTGGGATTGTGGTGCTTTCGAGAAGTAATGTCCGCCACAACAACTCGATGATCAAGTGACAGAAGACCATCGGAAAGCGGTGGGCAAATTAACAGTCCAAATTTCTTCTCGGTGTTTGAATTCGGACCGGGCCATACTTGGGCGACCAGATCGTTTGGTATAAGTGCGAGTTTCAATTTTGCATTTAACCATTCACCTTATAGCAGTTGCAGCGGACTATGGGGTCTTTCGATTGTGTCTGTGAAGACTCGCCGGAAGGAGATGCCAAGTCTTCCGGCATGATTCAAGTAGACGTCCTCGAGCAGAGAGCCGCCGTGGGCTTTTACGTGGCATATGCCCCGCGTGGTTGAGAAGATGAATTGGTGCATAGGCCATCACGGTTTAGCCACCATGATGTCTCTGCGTGACGGCTATTGGTTGGGCGGCTGTCCAGTTTCAGTTGTCACCCAGGTAATCCAGAAGGGTCCGTGTGGTTGTTCGTGGCTCGCGCGGCCGGGTGGGGCCCTTTGTGGCTCGCTGCGATTGGACTTATGAGAGTCCGAGACACCGAATTGGATGTTGGGCATATGCAGATACGCCGAGTGCGCCGTGAAGCTAGACGTTCCTCCAGGCGTGAGATCGTGTCCGGTCTGCCAGGTGGAATCAGAGAGAGTTCCGCGGGCAAGGTATGGGCTCGGGTGGTGGGGGACACTTTCGAAAAATTGCGGCCGCAATTCTTGAGTTTGGTCACAAGAGAGACACTCATTTTGAGAGGTTTCAGACATACTCAGCCACCGAGGCTTTCCTAACTTGCTCGCCCACCTTTGGGATGGCATTGCTATTTTTCAATTTGATTTGAGCGAAAACGATAGAGCGCATACCTTTCTCAGCACTAGATGAGCCGCATGTTGGTCCAGGCGGCCTACGCTTAAACACCAGAAAAAGGTTGCACGGATTGCGGCTTCGGCGTTTAGAATTCCTCCTCAGTATGTGGCCGGCCGCTATGTTTCTTTATTCTGTTGACTCAGTCAATCGATGCCGGGTGTGGGTATTACCCTTGGGTAGCTACTGTTCAATGACTAATGTCCCATGTGGTGCATCTCAAAATTACCACCGAACCTTCAGTACACCCTGTCTTGAGGATCAACGGTCCCCGCGGGCAGGTGGGCGAGCTTTGGGGGAGGTGACTGAGTGTGCATGCTTGCTTTCATCGTTTCCATCCCTTATGGCGCTCGGTTGGTGATGGCAGCTTCGGTGTCCCACGAGACGATGGCAATTAGCACGGTCCATCTTGGTCTCTAGGCCGACATATCGGAGTAGACACGAGGACTCTCGCACAGATCCAGCAGGGGCGATGCTCAACGGGATTGAGGTCCTATGGCGGAATGGGGCAAGACCTTCAACGGCTCCGGTGTGCGTAATTGCGAAGAGCAGGATTTGGACGATGGGGTCATTAGGTTGGTGTGGTGTGGTGAAGGTCTACGGTTCTCGAGAGCACCGCGACCCTCCTGTCAAGCTTTCAAAACAGCGTTTGATTTGGGTGGGAGTTTTGGGGATAACGATGAATGGTCAGTGGGTGATCCTGAAGATGGTGTTATTTGCTTGCTCTCGAATTTGTGTCACACGGGTCCGGGCTAAGGCCAGTCTTGCGATTTTTTGTGGCGTCTGGGCTCGCGCTGATGTCTGGTCGATGTGTTTGATACTCGCGTGGCTGTTGGCCAGGTTTGGCGGGCTTGTTGGGGTTTGGGACGGGACATTACGATTGTCATCGATGGCTTAAACTGGTGCCTTCGATCCGGCACGCGGGAGGTCGCTCAGATCATGTCGGTCAAGGTCGAAAAGTTTTGGTGGGCTGTTGGTGTGTGCGGCTGTGTGTACGTCTTGGGTTGTACGGTTTGCTGTCTCGATAGGGTTTAGGCAGATTTGTCGTGCAGCATTTACCTGGAATGATCTCAGTGGTATGATTTCTGTGCGCACTACGGGATACAACCGATAGTTTTGGTTCGATTAGACTTTTTGAGATATGTGATTGCGGGTATCGGCTGAACTCTTATAGGCTCTCTTTCCTTGGGGCATCTCAATCCTATTATTAGTCGCGGGCTCTTCCTTGTAAGAACAGAGATGGGAAACTGTATGCTGCTCTACTGGATAGAAGGTTTATGGTGCTAGAATTTCATAAAGTCGTTTTGTGAGAAGAGCGCGGTGTTCCTTCCGGTCACGCCGTCTCAATATCTTGCTCGCGCACCAGCAAGAGATTGCATATGGCAGCCAGGGGAAAGCGGTATTGGTGGCGGAGGTGCCCTGTGCAGCCTTTTTCTTTAATTTTTTGAAGGCACATGATCCACTGTGTTCTCCAGTGTGCATGAAGACAATGTGCCGCGCTTCAATGAGCGGGTCTATGATGGGGACGAGTTTCTGAGTTGAGTGGGCCCTATTGCATCTCAAAAAGCAGTTGGCGGGGGTTTTGCGGAATCATGGCTATTTCGGCGGGTACATGCAGGCGCGCCATGAGTGTCATATGACCTTGCAATGAAAGGGTTCATTAGATTTTTCTCAGGTCAGTCGGCCGTTGGGGCCTGGTGGCTCGCTCGGTGCCACAAGAAGGACTACCGAAAATTGATAATGTGAAGGGTGGATGAATCTGTCTGTGTAGCGTTATGCATCATAGAGTGAGTCTCTCAGTGCCGTTTGTTGAGATTCACTATGTCATCGCTCGCTTTTCTCGAGCCGGCTGGTGGGTGAGAACCCTGATTTAGCAGCAATTCGCTCTCCGCGTGGGAGTTTTAGCGGGTTTCGTGTGCGCTTCGGTGGGCGATGGTCGCAGTTCTATTCCATTTGCACCCGGTCAGATAGAGCCGGTTGCGTTGGTGGATGTTCTCTTGGATGTGTTTGTCGGGTGTTTGCATGCATGGGGTCCACCGCTTGGGGCTAGTGAACACCGTCGCTCGACCGTTTATCGTGCAAGCGGCTCTCTGTGGTTGTATCTATATGCCAAAAACCTGAGCTTGGCTAACCTTCCCAAAGTTTAGGCGCATGATATCAAAACACAGACCGCGTTAGCTGCTCCGCCAGGATGAATGCTTCCTTTTCACGTTGGTGAGGGTTGGGCTAATCACTGGCTTTCATTAGTTATAGTGCCTGTGTGAAGTTTCCTTACCTCATTTACGACAACGCGCCTGCTGCGGGTTGTACCATATGTGTTGGAACGTTGCTTTGCGCTAGCGGAGTTTACTCGACACACGCTGGGCCGGCGTATACCCATGCTATTTTGGGAGGTCGGGCATCAGAAGTCGGCTTCTCCCTTGCATAGATATGGGGCCTTAACGGAATAAGCTATTTTGAGCGGTACACGCAGTCAGACGTCTTAAACCGTTGCCCGTTTTGGTTTTGCTCAGCGAGGTCGTGTGCTCGTCGTTATGTACACTCGCAGTCGGATGTTATGGGCCGTAACTTATGCATAGATATAGAAAATAGGATTCTCCATAGAGAATCGTCGGATAGCGATGTGGAAGTTAGAGTGGTTTAGTGCACGTGAACATACAGTGTGTGTGACAGATACGTAAGAAGGAAATCAATGAACGGGCGTGATATGACTGGTAAGGAGACTATAAGAGTTTAGGAGAGCTTACTTTTGGTGGGTGATTCGAGGATTGAGAGACGGATATACTAATTGCAGTGGTGTCTCGGAATATTAACATTGGAAGATAATTGCAAGAGGAGTTTTCGCCAACTCGCAGATGCTCGAACATGTTGTGTAGTGTGTTGAAGAATAAAGAAATAGGTGGTGTCGGGCCAGTGGATGGGTCCGTTGTTGGTTGCATCGGTGGAGGATGGGCCGCTGGGCGCCTTGTGCTTCAATGATCAAGACAATTTTTCTTGCCCCTGATCGAGTTCGTGGCTGCCGTCGAGCTCTTGGGCATGCAGTCCAGGTTTCTGATTCCAATGTGATCCTGTGAGCTGCCGGAGCCCTGCTTGCTGCCGCCACGTAAAAGGGCTATTGCAGTATCATCGCGACATGGGGATACAGAATTTATCAACTGATCAGGAGTTTAGGTATTTGGTGGTTGTTAGCTTTGATGGTATGGTTTATGGCATTCATCCATCTTGCTTGGATGTTGACATTAAAAGGAGCATCATGGGATTGGTGAGGGTTGAAGCTACCCGGCAAAAGCCCCTTGAGGAGGAGGAGCCTTCGAGTTAATGGTACCCGGTAGGAGAAGATGGACTTGCTGGCCCCAGCAAAGCAAACCGCCGCCGTGTTACTGTGTTGTGAAAGAGACGCATGCCCCCGATAATGATGTTGTTCTGTTTGTTTGGTTTCAAAATCGGGTTGTACCTTTTCGGGTGTTGAGATTTATTTTGTTTTTACCTGTTTCTTCGGCCGCTGCCCCCGAAGTCCTTGAGCTGAATTCCCCCGTTGTCGTTATTTGGTGACGCTTCTGAATATGTTCGGGATGTAATGAACGTGTTGGGTTGCCCCTCCATCCATTTGCGCCATATCACCGCTGCTCCGCGCAGCGCCATGCGCGGGGTGTCTTGTGCCTGAGAGGGTCCAGCCGATTGGTGCTGGGATTAGATCCAAGTGTCGATGGTCACGTGGCGTGTTGCGGGTTACAAGCGAAATTGTCGATGAGCGCGGTGGCTTTCGAGCCAGATTTTGTATTCGCGCCGGTCGCTGACTTGTCTTTGTGGTGTGCCGCGTAATTAGTCGGCCCGTAGATGCCAAGGTAGCTCTGGCGCAGCCGGTAGGGGTAGGCAAGGGGCTTGAACATGGGTCCCACGGTTCGAGTGATTGCCGCGGCTGGAGTTGGTTTGTCCGCGTTCGGCAGGGCTGGCTGTTTTCACAGGGTATTGTCGAAGTGGTGCTGAGGATGTCCCCGTTTGCGGCTTTGTGGCTTCGAAAAGTTGTATGCAGTGGCGTCACGGTGCAATCTCCGCCTATGTTTCTTGATAATGTGCGGGCTCAATTTCATGGACCTTAACTCACCAGGCCAAGCTGCGCCCGGGGTTTTGCGGCAATGCTCTAGGCATTTGAAGACCCGGCCCGTAACGTGTTGCGATCAAGCGAAGCCTCATCGGTCGTTTTGGTGTACAGGCCCCCCAGTATTGAGAGCTTCCGGCACCTCCGATTCATCCGAGGTTGCACATGAGGTTCCAGCTTTTCTGATCTCATTTCTCGTTCAACTGTTTGCCTTCAACGCGGTAACAGCTTCGTTCTGGATTGTTGTGTCATTCTATGGCCGTAGTGCCCCCGTGCATTCCTTTGGATGTTGACCTGTGGACCGGGATAAATGGGTCCAAAGTTTTGACGTGCGTGGTTCGTTCCTGTTCATGGCGGTTGGCCCTCTTGGTGTGGCTGTCATTATTCGAGTTGTCCCAGGGCTTTGTGGTTTAGACCAGTCCCGGATTGACGATGCTGTTCTTTTGGCTCGTTTTTGACGCGACGTCAGTCGTCTTTTGCCTGCCCCGTTTTGTGTTACCCCGATGGCTTCCCTTTTTAAAATCAATGAGGTCGTAGGTATAAACGCTGTAGCAAGTCGTACGCCTGCCTTGCTTGTAGGCGGGCGGAGCCGGGTGCCGTGATCCCCTGTCCGGCGATTTGCTTTTCAGCCTTTGTCCACAATTCTCGGTTCATTTTACGTGGAATATGTGCTTCCGCCTTCAGTCCGCATTTCCTCGAATCCCAATATGGGATTGGCTTAGGGCTAATGTGTTTGACAGGGTGCCTTGTTTTCCTGCTGGTTTGGTAGAATTTTCCTGGGTTGGCTGCGCGTTGTTCTCTTGGCTTGCTTAGGCTCGTTGCTCTTTGCTAGCTTCGTTTGATGTTGCACGGGGCAGTCGCCGTTCTGTCTTTGCCTTATCTCGTGTGGAATGGCAATGATCATTTGCAGGCGCTATTGGCCATTTGATTAGGCAGCAAGATCCGAGGCCAGGTTTTTGGGATTAGGGCTGGTCGCAGTATACGTTCGTCCCGTGCTGGCTATGATCGGATCCGTAGGCAAGCTGTCCCGCTTGCCCGTTTTATTTGAGGTCTACCGGAACCGAGATGCAAATTGTGAAGTTTGCTGGACAGGGCGCGCTGCCTTGATGGTTTCCGGTGCCAGCGTTGTGAGGGCAAGGAGTCGGGCTCATCATTTGGCAGGCCGCACAGCGGCCCTATCAGTGGCGGAGCTGTCGTATCAAGCCCATAGGCCCGGTCCTATTGGAGGCACAGTTACCTATGACCACTGGT